>Ga0182739_1000843_pt1 | contig 35190 bp, 37 predicted proteins | sample eDN5th30CBELigBY_FD_128873 | JGI IMG/M metagenome (GOLD analysis project Ga0182739, IMG submission 128873) | Enriched backyard soil microbial communities from Emeryville, California, USA - eDNA 5th pass 30_C BE-Lig BY (version 2) (version 2) | ecosystem: Environmental > Terrestrial > Soil >... | reverse complement strand
GCCCCGGCTCGCGCCCGAGCTCATGCCGACACTGCTGACCGGTCAGCTCCCGGCGGCCGAGCGACGCAAGGCGGCGCTGCGGGCGGCATCCGGCCAGGCGCGCATCATCGTCGGCACGCACGCGCTGCTGAGCGAGTCCACGACGTTCGCCGACCTGGGTCTGGTCGTCGTCGACGAGCAGCACCGGTTCGGAGTGGAGCAGCGCGAGACGCTGCGTGCGAAGGGCTCGGCGCCGCACGTCCTGGTCCTCACGGCGACGCCGATCCCGCGCACCGTCGCGATGACGGTCTTCGGCGACCTCGACGTGTCGACCATCCGCACGCTGCCGGAGGGGCGGGCAGGGATCTCCACGTTCGTCGCGCCCGTGGCGGAGAAGCCCGGCTGGTTCCCGCGGGTGTGGGAACGGGTCACCGAGGAGGTCGCGCAGGGTCGCCAGGCCTTCGTCGTGTGCGCCGCGATCGACGCGTCCGCGAAGGACGCCGACGCCGACGGCCCCGTGGCGCCCGCGGTCGCGGGAGAGGCAGAGCGGACCCGCTGGGGCGTCGTGCAGGTGCAGGAGATGCTCGCGCGCGACCCGTCCTACCGCGATCTTCGCGTCGAGATCCTCCACGGCAAGATGCCCGCCGATCAGAAGGACGGCGTGATGCAGGCGTTCGCCCGAGGCGAGATCGACGTCCTCGTGGCCACGACGGTCGTCGAGGTGGGCGTCGACGTGCCGAACGCGTCGACGATGGTCATCCTCGAAGCCGATCGCTTCGGCGTCTCCCAGCTGCACCAGCTGCGCGGCCGGGTCGGGCGCGGCGGCGTGCCCGGCCTGTGTCTTCTCGTGACAGAGGCGCCGCAGGGCACGCTCGCACGCGACCGCGTGGAGGCGGTCGCGTCGACCGTCGACGGCTTCGCCCTCGCCGAGGTCGACCTCGAGCTGCGCGGGGAGGGGGACGTGCTCGGGGATGTCCAGTCGGGATCCCGATCCTCGCTGCGACTGCTGCGCGTCGTCGCAGACGCCGATCTGATCGGGCTCGCGCGCGCCGCGGCGGAGGATGTCATCGCCGACGATCCCGGTCTCGAACGGCATCCGGGACTCGCCGCGGCGATCGAGCGGCGGGTCGGGCAGCAGGAGCGCGCGGCGATGGCCAAGAACTGACACGCGACGCAACAGCGCGTGCGGACGGCCGGGACGACCCGCCGCGATGGCTAGGCTGGAGCACATGAACAACCGCATCGCGGTCGTGCCTGGTTCCTTCGACCCGCCGACGCTCGGTCACCTCGACGTGATCCGCCGTGCAGCATCCCTCTACGACCAGCTGCACGTCGTCGTCGTGCACAATCCGGGCAAGGAGGCGATGCTCCCCATCGCGCACCGGCTGACCCTGCTCCAGGAGTCGATCGCCGACGCCGGCATCCCCGGCGACGTCGTCGTCGCCTCGTGGAGCGTCGGCCTGCTCGTCGACTACGCGACGGACGTGGGCGCCGGTGTGCTCGTCAAGGGCATCCGCTCGCAGGTGGACGTCGCGTACGAGACGCCGATGGCGATCGTCAACCGCCACCTCGCCCACGTCGAGACCGTCTTCCTGCTCCCTGACCCGGCTCATGCGCTCGTGTCGAGCTCGCTCGTGCGGCAGGTCGCCGCGCTCGGGGGAGACGTGTCCCCGTTCGTCCCGTCACCGGTCGCGCGCTTCCTCGACACCGGCGCGCGGGAGAGCTGAGGAACCCATGGCCAGGAGGCATCTGAACGGTCCGTTCGTCCTTCCGGTGCACGACATCGTGCGCCGCCCCGGCGAGATGCGCGAGCACCGCCTGCAGGCCGCCGCGCCGGCCGCCTGGGGCGAGGGGCTCGTGTCCGTGGCAGAGGGCACCCCGATCGACCTCGACGTGCGGCTGGAGTCCGTGCACGAGGGGATTCTCGTCTCCGCCGACATCGACACCGAGTACGCCGGCGTCTGCGGACGGTGTCTCACCGACATCGTGCAGCCCGTCCAAGTCGAGTTTCAGGAGCTCTTCGGGTATCCTGGGGACGAAGCGAACGACTTCGAGGTTCAAGACGACCACGTGGATCTTGAAACTCCTGTCAGGGATTCGATCGTCCTGTCGCTTCCGTTCCAACCGGTCTGTCGGCCGGATTGCCCCGGATTGGATCCGGCCACGGGCGAGAGGCTGACTGCAGGATCGGCACCGGAAACACCGGTCGACCCGCGCTGGAATGCGCTTGCCGCCTTGACGGCACCCACCACAGACCACGACGACGAGGCAGCGCGCCCCGACGCCGACGACACAGAGAAGAGCTAGCCATGGCAGGTAACCCCCCGAAGCGGAAGGTCTCCCGCTCCAACACGCGTTCGCGTCGCGCGCAGTGGAAGGCCGAGGCGCCCGCCCTCGTCAAGACCGTCGAGAACGGCAAGGTCGTGTACAGCCGCCCGCACCAGGCGAAGGTCGTCACCGACTCGCAGGGCACGGAGCTGTTCCTGGAGTACAAGGGCCGCAAGGTCGCCGACGTCTGAACGACGGTGACGTCGTGACGGACGTTTTCATCGAGCACGCGCTGCTCGTCGACAAGCTCGGGGTCGAGATCGACCCCGAGCTTCTGTCGCTCGCCCTGACGCATCGGTCGTACGCGTACGAGAACGGCGGCATCCCGCACAACGAGCGCCTCGAGTTCCTCGGCGACTCGATCCTCGGGCAGGCGGTCACCGTGCACCTCTTCACGGGGAACCCCGACCTCGACGAGGGGTCGCTGGCCAAGCGCCGCGCGAGCGTCGTGTCGACCGTGGCGCTGGCCGAGGTCGCGCGCGGCATCGGTCTGGGAGAGCATCTGCGCCTGGGGCGCGGCGAGGACCAGACCGGCGGCCGCGACAAGGACTCGATCCTCGCCGACACGATGGAGGCCGTCTTCGGCGCCACCTACCTGTCCGCGGGTCCTGAGGCCGCGACGGCACTCGTGCTGCGGCTGCTCGAACCGCTCATGACCGATCCCGAGCGCTACGGCGCCGCGATGGATCCCAAGACGAGCCTGCAGGAGCTCGCCGCGCGGCTCAGCCTGTCGCCGCCGGTCTACGTCGTGACTGCCGAGGGGCCCGATCATCACCGCCGCTTCACGGCGACCGTCTCGGTCGGCGAGGTCGTCTCGACCGGCGAAGGGTCCAGCAAGAAGCAGGCCGAGATGGCCGGCGCCCTCGCGGTGTGGCGCGAGCTGTCGTCGCGTGCCTGAGCTTCCCGAGGTCGAGGTCGTCCGCTCCGGTCTCGCCCCCGCTGTCGTCGGTGCCGTCGTCGCCGGCGCAGAGGTGCACGATCCGCGTGCGCTGACGCGTCACGACGGAGACCCGGCGTCCTTCGAGCGCGTCCTCGCGGGGCGGGGGATCGTCGCCGCCGCGCGGCGCGGAAAGTTCCTGTGGCTGGAGCTCGACGGCGGCGAGGAGGCGATCGTCGGCCATCTCGGCATGAGCGGGCAGATGCTCCTGCGCACGCCAGACGCGCCCGCCGAGCGTCACGAGCGCGTGCGCCTGCAGATCGCGCACCCCGTGCACGGCGACCTGTCGGTCGTGTTCGCCGATCAGCGCACGTTCGGCTCCCTGGCCGTCGACCGGCTCGTGCCCACGCCCGACGGCGCAGCGGGCGGATGGGGGACCGAGTCGGCGTCCGTTCCCGGCCAGGTGGCGCACATCGCGAGAGATCCGCTCGACACCGCCTTCTCGGACGGGGCGTTCCGGCAGTCGCTCGCGAGGAGGAGCTCGGCGATCAAGCGCGTGCTCCTGGATCAGACGACCGTCAGCGGCGTCGGCAACATCTACGCGGACGAGTCGCTCTGGGCGGCGCGCGTGCATCCGGAGACTCCGGCATCCGCTCTTTCGACGCGCGCGGCGGGCCGCCTGCTGGACGAGGTGCGGCTGGTGCTGCACAAGGCCCTCGCGGAGGGAGGGACGAGCTTCGACGCCCAGTACGTCAACGTCAACGGGCAGGCCGGTTACTTCGCCCACAGCCTGGAAGTCTACGGTCGCTCCGGTCTGATGTGTCGTCGCTGCGGGACAGCGATCCGGCGGGTGCAGTTCATGAATCGCTCGTCACATTTCTGCCCCGTCTGCCAGCGAAGACGCTGACTCAGCTCGACGGTCTTGGCCCGTGAACGTCATCCGGCGTCGGGCCGCGTCGTCGGTCATCGCCCTGCGCTCCTCTCAGATCGGCGCGTGATGGTCGACCACGGTCTTCATCACCAGCGTCGAGGTCAGCCGCTGCACGCCGGGCAGGAGCGAGAGCCGTGCGTCGTAGAGCTCCTGGTAGTGCTGCTTCGACTCTGCCGCCACGTACAGCTGATAGTCGGGCTCGCCGAACAGACGGTGCGCCTGCACGACGTTCGGGATCTCGGCGACGGCCCGCTCAAAGGCGGCAACCGCGTTCCCGTCCCCGGTCCTCATGGTCACTGAGACCAGTGCCTCGAAGGGCAGCCCGAGCAGGTCGAGGTCGAGATCGGCGCGGAAGCCGCGGATGACACCGGATGCCTCCAGCTCGCGGAAGCGGCGGTGACAGGCAGACAGGCTCAGGCCGACCCGCTCGGCGACGTCGGTCATCGTCGCCCGCCCGTCCCGATGCAACTGGGAGAGAATCTCCTTGTCGAGAGCGTCCATGAAGAAGAGTCTCCCGTACTCGTCGGGATCAAGCAACAGTTCGTGAAGCATATCCCGCGCAAACTCGCATAATCTTAGCCCGTCTGCACGAAGGATGAGAGGAAGCGCCGATGGACTGGGGTCTTGCTGCGGCGTTCTGGGGGGTGTCGATGTTGCTGGCGGTCACCCCGGGCGTCGACTGGGCGTACGCGATCGCCTCCGGCGTCCGGCGCCGTGCCAGCGTCGTCCCCGCCGTGACGGGCCTGCTCGTCGGCCACCTCACGGCCGCGCTCGTCGTTGCCGCAGGCCTTGCCGCAGTCATCGCCGCCTCCGAAGCCGCGATGACGGTGCTCACACTCGCCGGAGCCGGGTATCTCGTCTGGCTCGGCGTCTCGGCACTGCGGCACCCGGCGACCGCCGACCTCGATGTGGAGGGTGCACCGGTCGGCAGGGCGCGGCTGTTCGCCAAGGGCGTGGCCATCAGCCTCATCAACCCCAAGGTGATCCTGCTCTTCCTCGCACTGCTGCCCAGCTTTGTGAGCACGACCGTCGAGTTGCCGGTGGGCGTCCAGATGATCGTCCTCGGCGTTCTCCACGTGGCCAACTGTGCGGTCGTGTACTTCTCCGTCGGGTACGGAGCCGCCGTCGTGCTGATGAGGCGACCGAGGGTGGCGAAGGTCGTGGGCGTCCTCTCAGGCGCGGTGATGGTGTTGCTCGGTGTCGTGCTCATCGGAGAGAGGGCCGTCGAGGCGCTGGCTTGAGGCTCACCGCGTTCGGGCGTCCGCTGCGGCGATGAGCTCGACCGCGAGAGCGACGTCCGCGGGGTCGCGCTCGCCCTCGTCGAGTGCCCGGTGGATCGTGAGACCTTCGATGAGGGCGTCCAGCAATCTGGCAGTGCGGGGCGAGAAGTGCCGCTCCAGCGCCGAGCGGGAGCGTGCCATCCACGCGGTCGTCAGGTCGCGGTAGGCGGCGTCGCGGGCAGCCAGCGTGTAGAGCTCGTGACTGAGCACGAGATCCCTCGGACTGCCGAAGACATCCTCCAGGATGATCGTCACGACGGCGGCCCTCGCAGACGCGGCATCCGTGGCCGCAGCGAGGCGACGTTCGAAGCGTTCGGCGACGCGGGAGGCGAAGAGTCCGAAGGTCGTGTGCAGCAGGTCGCTCATGCCCTCGAAGTGGTACGTCATGGACCCGAGGGGCACTCCGGCGGCGGATGCGACGCGGCGGTGCGAGGTGCCGCTCACCCCCCACTCGGCGATGACGTCGAGGCACGCCTCGGCGATGCGCTCACGCCGGTCGGGGTCGTTCCGGCGGCCCCGTCGGGATCCGCCGGCCGATTCGGTGACGGTCATCGTCCTCCTCCGGCGCATTCGCGTAGGATGTGTACGTTCGTACCCATCGTGTGTACGATCGTATCAGCGCGACGACGGCTCGTCGCGGTTTCCCCCTGGAAAGGCGATCGGCCGCGCCGTGTACTCCCTCCTTCTCGCCATCATCTACCTCGCCTTCGTGAGTCTTGGCCTCCCTGACTCCCTCGTGGGAGCGGGGTGGCCCGTCATGCACGAGGACCTCGGCGTTCCGCTGGGCTTCGCGGGCGTGCTCACCATGATCATCGCGCTCGGCACGATCCTCTCCAGCCTCGCGTCGGAGCGGCTCACGCGTCGATTCGGGGCGGGAGTGGTGACGGCCGTGAGCGTCGGGATGACGGCGGCCGCCCTCGTCGGCTTCTCGTTCTCCGGCTCGTTCTGGATGCTCTGCCTGTGGGCCGTCCCGTACGGGCTGGGTGCGGGGGCGGTCGACGCGGCCCTCAACAACTACGTCGCCCTGCACTACGCTGCGCGGCATATGAACTGGCTGCACAGCTTCTGGGGCGTGGGGGCGTCGATCAGCCCGTTCATCATGAGCTACGCGATCACCGCCGGGCTCGGCTGGTCGAGTGCCTACCTCATCGTCGGCATCGTCCAGACGGTCCTCGCGTTCGTGCTCATCGTGAGCCTGCCGCTGTGGCGCCGGGTCCACGGGGCGGTGCCTGCGGGATCGTCCGGGACCGTGCCGGCGACCGGCGACGATCCGTCCGGCCCCGCTGGCGGACGCGGGACAGCGCACGTACCGCTTCTGCAAGCGCTGCGGATCCCGGGTGTGCTCCTGATCCTCACGGCCTTCTTCTCGTACTGCGCGCTGGAGAGCACCGCGATCCTGTGGGCGTCTACGTATCTCGTCACCGGCCGCGGCGTCGACGTCGCGACGGCGGCCGCGTTCGGCGCCCTCTTCCTGCTGGGAATCACGGCCGGCAGGTTCCTCGCGGGCTTCTTCGCCGACCGGGTCGGCGACAGGGCGCTTATCCGCGGCGGCTTCGTGAGCGTGCTCGTCGCGGGGGTCATGATCGCGCTCCCGCTCGGGAATCCTGCACTGGCACTGTTCGGCCTGGCTCTGGCCGGGCTCGGATGCGCTCCGATCTACCCCGCGATCATCCACTCCACACCGGCGAACTTCGGGCGCCGCAATTCGCAGGCGATCATCGGCATCCAGATGGCCGCCGCCTACACCGGAACCACGCTCGTCCCGCCGCTGTTCGGCGCGGTGTCGAGCGCGACGGGGATGTGGATCTTCCCGCTGTTCCTCGTCGCGCTCGCCCTGCTGGGGCTGACCATGTCGGAGCGCCTCAACCGCGTCGGGCGCCGCTGACGTCCTCCGTGCTCACGCGTCCTCGATCACCTTCTTCCATGCGCCCTCGTACGCGGCGGGACGGAAGCCGATCGCCTCGTTGATGTCGAGCATCGGCCGGTTCTCCTCGGCGTTGTAGGTGATGACCTTCGGCGACAGCGGGGCGAAGCGTCGCCAGCTCACGAGGGCGGCGCACTTGACGAGCTGACCGAGTCGGTGTCCGCGGTGCTCCTTGAGGACGAGCGTGTCCTGCTGCTCGGTCGGGCGCGTGCGGTCCTCGCCGATCACGAGCTCGTTGAACGCCACGAGCGCGCCGGAGTCGATGTGCTGGGCGGCGGTGACCTGTGCGGTCATGCCGCCGTCGAGCCAGCGCTGCTCGTGCCGTGCGACGCGCTCTGCGTCCCAGCGCTCCTCGTCGAACTCCATCCCCGCCGCAGGGGCGTCGGTGGACATGCGCGACTTCATCCATGCGAAGCCCTCGACGTGCTCCGGGGGAGTGGGCGCCGTCCACTGGACGACGCGGTAGCCCGCCGCCGCCTTCCCGGCATCGGCGAGCAGGCGGAGGACCGTCTGCTCGCTGGCGACGAGATCGAGCTCGCTGCGGCGTTCGATCTGCTCCAGCGTGTAGCCGTTGGCCAGATAGAACCGCGCCGCGCGATCGAGGGGGATCTCTCCGAATCCGGTCGGAGCGCTCAGTCGGTCGGCGGATCCGCGCTCCTGCGCGGGGTGCTGCGCCCACGACTGGAGCACCGTGCGTCCGTGCTCGCGCGCCGCACGCTCGACGAGCTCGTACGCGGCCGTGCCGATGCCGCGTCCGTGATGCGAGCGGAGCAGCTCGATCAGCCAATACGCGCTGCGCGAGCCCTCCTCGTGCGGGATGTCGACGCCGACGCGGCCGATGAGACGTCCGTCGGCGATGACGACCCAGATGAGGCGGGTCTCGTCGGGATCTGGCCGGTAGTGGGGCAGCAGCTGGGCGGCGGTGTACGAATCGTCGTCGCTGCCGCCGATCTCTGCGTACACCTCATTGCGCACGCGTGTCATCTCGAGGAAGTCGGCGGCGTCCGAGGCGTTGAGGTCAGTCGGGATGACCAGAGGGCGGAACTCGACGTCGAGTCCGTGGTGGGTGTTCATGATGGGTCCGTTCGGTGGTTCGGATGCCGGTGCCGCCCGTCGGGGCCGGCACCGGCATCCTGCGTCAGAGGAGAGGAAGGCGAGCGGCGCGCTGTTGCCATGCGCGCTCCCGCCGTTCGCGATCGAGTTCGGCCTGGCGCCGGACTGCGGAGACCGGCCGACGGGGCGGCCGGGTGCTCCACAGCAGGAGCGTCAGGGCGACGCGCAGCGCGAGGCGATCGGGAAGCGACGTCCGCGGGGTGCGGTCGTGCAGGGGCAGGTTCCGCAGGGTGTCGGGAAGGTCGGAATGTCGACCATCCGAGCGCTGCGGCGCGGTGAGAGTGTTCATGAGTTCGCTTTCGAAGGATGAGAAGGATGCCGCGAAGGCGGCGGTGAACGTGCCGCAGCACGAAGGGAGGGATGATCGATCAGCCCGGACGCAGGACGGTCAGGCAGCCCGATTGCGGGCAGACTCGTCCCCTGCGGGGATCAGATGAACGCGGGCGTGCCGACGTTCTGGAAGGCGCCGAAGGAGCGGGTCCCGGCGCACGCGAGACGGGGAGTGTTCACTCCGGTGGTGTTCATGTGCATCATTTCGGGACCTCCTTTCTCGACTTCTGACGCGAAGAGTGACGATAGCGCGTGGCTGGCGAGCGCGTCAAGCCACCTGCCGGTAGCGTGGTCGCGAATACCCCGACGGAGGACGAGGCCCATGCACCTGAAGAGCGTCACGCTCAAGGGCTTCAAGTCGTTCGCGCAGCCGACGACCTTCGCTCTCGAACCGGGCGTCACGTGCATCGTGGGCCCGAACGGCTCGGGGAAGTCGAACGTCGTCGACGCGCTCGCGTGGGTCATGGGCGAGCAGGGCGCGAAGACCCTGCGCGGCGGCAAGATGGAGGACGTCATCTTCGCCGGCACCGCCACACGGGGTCCGCTCGGGCGTGCGGAGGTGCAGCTGACGATCGACAACGGCGACGGGGCCCTGCCGATCGAGTACAGCGAGGTCACGATCAGCCGGACCCTGTTCCGCAACGGGACGAGCGAGTACGCGATCAACGGCGAGACGTGCCGTCTGCTGGACGTCCAGGAGCTGCTGAGCGACTCGGGCCTCGGCCGCGAGATGCACGTGATCGTCGGCCAAGGACGTCTCGACAGCGTTCTGCAGGCGACGCCGGAGGACCGACGCGGCTTCGTCGAGGAGGCCGCGGGCATCCTGAAGCACCGCCGGCGCAAGGAGAAGACCCTGCGCAAGCTGGAGGCGATGGAGGCCAACCTGACCCGCCTGAGCGATCTGGCGGGCGAGCTGCGGCGCCAGCTCAAGCCGCTGGGCAAGCAGGCCGAGATCGCGCGGGAGGCGGCGACGATCGCCGCCGTCGTGCGCGACGCGAAGGCACGCCTCTACGCGGACGAGCTCGTCGCCCTGCGCACGCAGCTCGCCGACCACGCGCGCACGGAGCAGGAACGGCATGCGGAGCGTCTCGTCCTGCAGGACGAGGCCGATCAGTTCGCGAAGCGCATCGACGAGCTGGAGACCCAGCAGCGCTCAGAGGCCGTGGACGGGGCGCGGGCCACAGCGTTCTCCCTCGAACAGGTGCAGGAGCGGGTGCGGGGTCTCTACTCCCTCGCGGGACAGCGCCTGGCGCTGCTGGAGGATGACGGGCAGCTGGCCCTGGAGGTCGCGACGGTCAGTCAGGCCGCGATCGACGAGGCGCGTACGGAGGTCGATGAGATCGCATCCGGCCTCGGCGCGGCGCAGGACGCGGCCGCCGCCGCGGGCAGAGAGGTCATCCGCGCGCGGGCGGAGCTCGATGCGCTCGATGCCGACATCGCAGCCCAGAGCGCGCTCGTCTCCGAGCATGACATGCGGCTGACGGCCCTGCGTGGTGCGGCCGATGCCGCCGCCTCGCGGCGCGAGGCGGTACAGGGTGGACTCGAGCGCCAGCAGCGCGCCCTGGACGCGGCGCTGCTCCGACGCGGCGAGGCTGAGGAGGCGCTCACCGGCGTCGATCCCGACCTCGTCCCGGAGGGATCCTCGGCCGAGCACGCCGCCGAGTACGAGCGCGCGCAGCGTGACGCATCCGACGCCGAGGCGAAGGTGTCGGCGCTGCGCGAGCGGCTCCACGCCGCAGAGCGGGAGGTCGAGTCCCTCACGGCGCAGGCGGCCGCCCTCGGCCGGGCCCTCGACGTCCGCAACGCCGCGGCGGCGCTCATCGACCGCGGCGGCGACGGGATCCGCGGCCTCGTGGGCGACTCCCTCAAGGTGCGGCCCGGATTCGAGGCGGCGATCGCCGCCGCCCTGGGCTCGCTCGCCGAGGGGGTGCTCGTCGAAGACGTCCCGGCCGCGCTCGAACTGGCGCGGATCGCGCGGGACGAGGACCTCGGCACGGTCGACATCGCCATCGCGCAGGCGGGAGCCATGACGCCTGCGCTGTCGGGGATCGACGGCGCGACGCCCGCGCGCGAGGTCGTCACGGCTCCCGAGGGCGTTCTCGGCATCCTCGCGTTCGTCGTCATCGTGGACAGCCTCGATGCAGCCCACCGCGTGGGCAGGGAGCTCGCGGCCCGCGACGCGGGAGGTCCCGTGACGGTCGTGACCCGCTCGGGCGAGGTCGTGACCGAGTACACCGTGCGGGCGGGCTCCGGGTCGGGTCGCTCCCGCCTGGAGCTCGCGGCTGAGCGCGACGCCGCGCGCGATCGGCTCGCGGAGATCACCGTCGTCGCGGACTCGCTCCGCGAGGGGCTGGCCGACGCGCAGCATGCGTGGGACGAGGCCCGCCGGCGGACGAAGGAGTCGCTGCAGACGCTGCGCGAGCACGACGCGGCGCTGGCCGCGCACACCGAGCTCGTCAACCGCGCGACCGTGCGGCACGAGGCCGCCGTCGCCGAGTGCGAGCGCCTCGAAGCGGGCCTGCGGCAGGCTCAGTCGGCCGTGGCCGACGCGGAGGCGGCCGCCCGGGCGGCGGACGAGGCGTTCGAGAAGGCGCAGGCGGCGCCCCGCCCGATCCTGGACGCGTCGGCGCGGGACGGACTGCTGGGCGAGCTCGAACAGTCCCGTGACGCCGAGATGCGGGCGCGGCTGGATGTCGAGACGCTCAAGGAGCGCGTGCGCGCGGGGGAGTCCCGCGTCGTCCAGCTCGAACGTCAGCGCGAACGCGAGCGCGCCGCCGCGGAGGAGGCCGCCCGCCGGGCCGTCATCCGTCGCGCTCAGCGCGAGATCGCGTCGGAGGTCGCAGCCCAGCTCCCGCCCCTCCTCGACTCGATCGACCGCTCCGTCAGCCAGGCCAGGGTCGAGCTGCAGCTCGCCGAGCAGACCCGCACGGCGGTGAGCCAGGAGCTCGCGGCGCTGCGTGCGCAGGACGGGGAGGTCCGCAGGCGGCTGGGCGCCCTGACGGAGACCGTGCACAGTCTTGAGCTGCAGATGCACGAGAAGCGCCTCCACGTCACGTCGCTGCTGGAACGGGTTGGCAGCGAGCTCAGCCTGAGCGAGGATATTCTGGTTTCGGAATATGGTCCCGATCAGCCGATTCCTGGAGAAGAAGGCGCGGAAGCAGAGCCGGAGCGCTTCGATCGCACCGCGCAGCGCCGGCGGCTGCAGGACGCGGAGCGCAAGCTCGGCCAGCTGGGACGGGTGAATCCGCTCGCGCTCGAGGAGTTCGCGGCGCTCGAGCAGCGGCACGCCTTCCTGACCGAGCAGCTGGCTGACCTCACGCAGACCCGCGCCGACCTGCTCACGATCATCGAAGAGCTCGATGAGCGCATGCAGACGATCTTCCTCGCCGCGTTCGAGGACACGAAGACCGCGTTCGCCGAGGTCTTCCCGATCCTCTTCCCGGGGGGCTCGGGGAGCATCACCCTCACCGATCCGGACAGCCCCCTCACGACGGGCATCGAGGTGTCGGTGCGTCCCGTCGGCAAGAAGATCGAGCGTCTCTCGCTCCTCTCCGGCGGGGAGCGGTCGCTTGCGGCGGTGGCGCTGCTCACCGCGATCTTCAAGGCGCGCCCGAGCCCCTTCTACATCCTCGACGAGGTCGAGGCCGCCCTCGACGACGCGAACCTCGGGCGCCTCCTCGGCGTGTTCGAGCAGCTGCGCGCGTCCAGCCAGCTGATCGTCATCACCCACCAGAAGCGCACGATGGAGATCGCCGACGCGCTCTACGGCGTCTCGATGCGCCAGGACGGCGTGTCGGCCGTCGTCGGCCAGCGCGTGCGGGAGCGTGCCAGCGCCTGAGCGGGCAGGTCCGAGCGCCTAGGCTGGTCGCATGGCGGAGAACTCCTGGTCGCTCGGCCGCGCCCTGCGCGGCATGTTCGTCAAGCCCACGATCGACGAGACGACCTGGGACGACCTCGAGACGGCCCTGCTGACGGCCGACTTCGGTCCCGACATCACCGAGCGTCTCATCGACGAGCTCCGCGAGAAGGTGGAGCGCTTCCGCACCACGGACCCCCGTGACCTGCAGCGCATGCTCAAGGAGACCCTGGAGGAGCACTTCGCGAAGTTCGACACGACCCTTCGGCTGACCGAGCGCCCCGCCGTCGTGCTGGTCGTCGGGGTCAACGGCGTCGGCAAGACGACGACGATCGGCAAGTTCGCGAAGTACCTGCAGCGCTACGGCCGGTCGGTCGTCGTCGGCGCGGCCGACACGTTCCGCGCCGCCGCCGTGGATCAGCTGGCCACCTGGGCGGAGCGCGGCGGAGCGACGATCGTGCGCCCCCAGCAGGAAGGGCAGGACCCCGCGTCGGTCGCCTACCAGACCATCGACTACGCGAAGCAGCACGGCACGGAGATCGTGCTCGTCGATACGGCGGGCCGGCTCCACACCAAGGGCGGGCTGATGGACGAGCTGACGAAGATCCGCCGCGTCATCGAGAAGCTCGCTCCCATCAGCGAGGTGCTGCTGGTGCTCGACGCCACGACAGGGCAGAACGGCGTCATGCAGGCCGAGGCGTTCCTCCAGCATGCGGGAGTGACCGGGCTCGTGCTGACCAAGCTCGACGGGTCGGCCAAGGGCGGGTTCGTGCTGGCCGTCCAGGAGCGCACAGGCATCCCCGTGAAGCTCCTCGGCCAGGGTGAGGGGATCGGCGATCTCACGGGCTTCACGCCCCACGTGTTCGCCGCCGCGCTCGTCGACTGAACGGGCTCCGCGGCCGCGTCCTGCGCGCATTGCGCGAAGATGCGCGTGGAGGGTCGCGTGGAGGCCACGAGGGTGATTGCATAGGGCCATGGCGATCGAGCACGACTACTTCGGACTGCTGGAGTCCGGCCCGGACGGGTCGATCTTCTGGAGCGAGGTCGTGGACTTCGCCGACCAGCGGGTGACCGTCGACCTCACCGCTCCCGACCAGGATGACGTGTCGCCCGCCGCGCTCGACGTCGCGGCGGCGATGATCTCCTCCCTGGAGCAGATCGACCTGCAGGCGCGCAACGCGATGGTCTCCGAGCTCGACGACCGTACGAGCGAGGTGACGGAGTACATCCTGCAGCAGCAGGAGCAGCTCGGAGACACGATCGACGAGCTGCTCGTCGACATCTCGGGCGACGTGCACATGGACGTCATCCGCTCGCTGCAGCTCGTGAGCATGACGATCCTCGCCGACGAGCACGGCGGGAGCGATCCCTTCGCCGTGCTGGAGTACGCGCTCGATCGCGATGCGACCGACGAGGTGCTCCTGGTCAATCTCACCAGCGACGGCGAGGTCCAGTCGGTCACGAGCGCCGACTGATCAGACGGCCTGCGCGAACTCGCCCTCGGCGATGTGACGGAGGTGGGCGGGGATGTCCCGGCCCTTCGACAGCATCGACCCCGCCCACAGGCGTCCCGCGCGGTAGGAGGAGCGCACGAGCGGACCGGCGAGCACGCCGAGGAAGCCGATGCGCTCTGCCTCCTCTTTGAACTCGACGAACTCCTGCGGCTTCACCCACCGCTGCACCGGAAGATGACGGGGGCTGGGTCGCAGGTACTGGGTGATCGTGATGATGTCGGTGCCGGCGGCGTAGAGGTCGCGGAGCGCCTGTACGACCTCCTCCGGCTCCTCGCCCATCCCCAGGATCAGGTTGGACTTCGTGATGAGGCCTGCATCGCGAGCCTGCGTCAGGACGTCGAGCGAGCGCTCGTACCGGAAGGCCGGACGGATGCGCTTGAAGATGCGCGGCACGGTCTCGACGTTGTGGGCGAACACCTCGGGACGCGCATCGAAAACCTCGCCGAGCAGAGAGGGGTCGCCGTTGAAGTCCGTCGCGAGCAGCTCGACGCCGGTGCCGGGATTGACGGCGTGGATCTGCCGGACCGTCTCGGCGTTGAGCCATGCCCCGCCGTCGGGCAGATCGTCGCGTGCGACGCAGGTGACCGTGGCGTACCTCAGCTGCATCCGCTGCACGCTCTCGGCGACCCGCCGGGGCTCGTCGGTGTCGTAGTCGGCGGGCTTGCCGGTGTCGATCTGGCAGAAGTCGCATCGCCGCGTGCACTGGGAGCCTCCGATGAGGAACGTCGCCTCGCGGTCCTCCCAGCACTCGTAGATGTTGGGGCAGCCCGCCTCCTGGCAGACGGTGTGCAGCTGCTCGTCCTTCACGAGGGCGTGCAGTGCCTGATACTCGGGTCCGAGCTTGGCCCTCGTCTTGATCCACTCCGGCTTGCGCTCGATGGGGGTCTGCGCGTTGCGCACCTCCAGGCGCAGCAGCTTGCGGCCGTTGGGGGCGGTCTGCCCGGCCGGCGCGGTCCCGCAGCTCATGCCGCGACCGCCGTCGCGTAGGCGGCGCGGAACGCCGAGGCGACGCGCTCGTGCACGTCGGCAGGGGAGACGGCGACCCCTGTCACCTCGCTGAGCGTCGTGACGCCGGCGTCCGAGATGCCGCAGGGGACGATCTGTGAGAAGGGGAGCAGCGAGTTGTCGCAGTTGAGGGCGAAGCCGTGCATCGTCACGCCGCGCTGCACGCGGACGCCGATCGCCGCGATCTTGTCCTCTGAGAGCGGCCGGCGCACCCACACGCCACTGCGGCCTTCCACGCGGTACGCGTCGACGTCGTAGGTGCGCAGCACGTCGATGAGGATCTGCTCCAGGCGCCGGACGTGGGCGACGACGTCGACCGGTTCCGGAAGGCGCACGATGGGGTAGCCGACGAGCTGCCCTGGACCGTGCCAGGTGATCTTGCCTCCGCGGTCCACATCGATGACGGGCGTGCCGTCGGTAGGCCTCTCGTGGCGGGCGGTGCGCACGCCCGCGGTGAAGACGGGCTCGTGCTCCAGGAGCAGAAGGGTGTCGTCGCGGTGTCCGCCGAGGATCTCCGCGTGCATCTGTCGCTGCAGCTCCCACCCGTCGAGGTAGGGCACGTAGTGCGGCGCGAGGCCGACGGTCCGGATGTCGAGCATGGGACTCCCGAGGGTGAGGCAGTAAATGTACTGAGTGCAACAATACGCCTGACTACGCTGGATGCATGACGACAGGCAGGCCGAAGGCCTCTTCGCGCGACACCCTCGCCGAGGCGGCGTGCGAGCTGTTCCTCGAACGCGGGTTCGCGCAGACGTCCATCGGCGACATCGCCACGCGAGCGGGTGTGAGCCGATCGACGTTCTTCAACTACTTCTCCTCGAAGGCCGACGTGCTGTGGGCCGGTCTCGACGAGCGCATCGAAGGGCTCGAGATGCGTCTGGCGGAGGGAGACGACGTGCGCGCCAGCCTCCTGGCCGCGGGCGACGGCTTCGCTCCGGACAGTCTCGCGCTGGCCATCGTCAACGCGGATGCGATGGGTCTCGCCGACGAGCTGAGCCGTGAAGCCGCATCACGATCGAGCAGGATCGCCGTCGCCGTCGCGGCGCGGCTTCGCGGACAGGGAGCCGACGCGCTGCGGGCCGACGTCGCCGGCGCGGCGCACGGCGGCGCGGTGCTCGCGGCGATCGCGGCGTGGGCGGGGGAGGGCGCGGCCCGTGCGTCGCTCGCGCCGAAGCTCGCCGCCGCCCTGGAGGCGGCCTCGCCGACTCTTCCCGCCGCCATCCGCCAGTTGCGCGTCGTGGCACGCGCGGACCACTTCGAGGGGGCGCTGACGTTCTACCGGGACGTGCTCGGGATGCCCGAGGAGGAGTCCTATGAGGGCGACGGCGGTGCGCGCGTGGCGATCCTCGCAGCGGGCCGAGCGACCCTGGAGCTGTCGAACGCGGCCCAGATCGATCTGATCGACCGCGTCGAGACCGACGGCGACGCACCGAGCGAGGCCATTCGCATCGGCCTGGAGGTCGACGACACCGCGGCGGTCACCGCCCGGCTGACCGCGGCGGGCGCCCTGCTGGAGGCGACACCGCGAGAGACGCCGTGGGGGTCGCTGAACGCGCGGCTGCGCGCACCTGCGGGCCTGCAGGTGACGCTCTTCCAGGAGCTGGGCGAGCCGCAGCCGTTCCCCGAGGCGACTCGCCCCGGTGGTGGTCGCTCGCTCCCGTAGAATCGGAGCATCATGGCGACTTTCGGCACTCTCTCCGACCGGCTCACCGAGACCTTCCGCAATCTGCGGACGAAGGGCAAGCTCACCCCGGCCGACGTCGACGGCACGGTCCGCGAGATCCGTCGCGCCCTGCTGGACGCGGACGTGGCCCTCGCCGTCGTGAAGGAGTTCACGGGGAAGGTGCGCGAGCGTGCGCTGGGCGACGAGGTCAATCGCGCCCTGAATCCCGCGCAGCAGGTCGTGCAGATCGTCAACGAGGAGCTGATCGCGATCCTCGGCGGGCAGCAGCGCCGGCTTCAGTTCGCGAAGAACCCGCCAACGGTCATCATGCTCGCCGGGCTGCAGGGGTCGGGCAAGACGACGTTCGCGGGCAAGCTCGCCAAGCAGCTCGAGAAGGACGGTCACACGCCGCTGCTCGTGGCCGCCGACCTGCAGCGCCCCAACGCGGTCAACCAGCTGCAGGTGGTCGCCGAGCGTGCAGGAGCGGCGATCTACGCTCCCGAGCCCGGCAACGGCGTCGGTGACCCCGTGCGCGTCTCACGCGACGGCGTCGAGCACGCCCGCCGTCAGCAGCACGACGTCGTCATCATCGACACGGCAGGCCGGCTGGGCGTCGATGCCGAGCTCATGAAGCAGGCCGCCGACATCCGTCGGGCGGTCGACCCGGACGAAGTGCTGTTCGTGATCGACGCGATGATCGGTCAGGACGCCGTCAACACGGCCAAGGCGTTCCAGGACGGCGTGGACTTCACCGGTGTCGTGCTCTCCAAGCTCGACGGCGACGCGCGCGGCGGCGCCGCACTGTCGGTGGCGTCTGTCACCGGTCGTCCCATCATCTTCGCGTCGACGGGAGAGGGCCTCGACGACCTCGAGGCGTTCCACCCCGACCGCATGGCGAGCCGGATCCTCGACCTCGGCGACATCCTCACCCTCATCGAGCAGGCACAGGCTGCGTTCGACGAAGAAGAGGCGCGGAAGGTCGCAGAGAAGCTCGCGACCGAGCAGTTCACGCTCGAGGACTTCCTGGAGCAGATGCAGCAGCTCAAGAAGATGGGCTCCATGAAGAAGATGCTCGGGATGCTCCCGGGCGCCGGAAACATGAAGCAGCAGCTCGAGAACTTCGACGAGCGCGAGATCGACCGCACGGAGGCGATCATCCGCTCGATGACACCGGTCGAGCGTCGCAACCCCAAGCTCCTGAACGGCTCCCGCCGGCTGCGCATCGCGCGCGGCTCGGGGATGACGGTCACCGACGTCAACCAGCTCGTGCAGCGGTTCGACCAGGCGGCCAAGATGATGAAGACCGTCGCGCGGGGCGGCGTGCCCAACATCCCCGGGATGGGGCCGATGGGCGGCAAGCCCGGAGCGTCGAGCAAGCGCGGCAACAAGCAGAAGAAGGGCGGCGGCTCCCGCTCGGGCAACCCGGCCAAGCGCGCCGCCGAGAACGCCGGCATCGCCGCGCAGGCGGCGCCGACCGGATCCGGCTTCGGCCTGGGCGGCGGCGCCCCGCAGCCGACCGAAGCCGACCTGGCGGAGATCCACAAGCTGTTCGGCAAGAACTGATCAGAGCGGCTCGTCGCCGGAGATCGGCGGAGACCGCTGGTTAGGCTGGCGCCATGAGGTCTGGGGGACCTGGGGAGAAGGCGGCAGATGGAGCGTGACAAGTAGGGTCTCGGCTGACACCGTGTTCGAACGCGATACCCCGCTGTTCCGTGAGAGCAGCACGGGTCGGCTCGACAAGTACCCCCGCAGTCCCTGGGCGCGCTGGGGATTGAGGCTGCTCATCGCCGCCGGCTACGCGGCGATCGCGACGTGGTTCCACATCGCCTCGGGCGGAGGTGCGGAGGGAACGGCGAACGCCGCTCTTGCCGCACGCGTCGACGACCTGGCCCGCTCGGCGGTCGACGCCGACGTCACGATCATCGGCGTGCTCTACCCGCCCCTCACGAGCCTCGCGGCGTCGATCATTCCGGGCGGCGCGTTCGGCCTGGCGATCGCCGGAAGCCTGATCGCCGGGCTCACGCTGCAGCTCATCCTCCAGTCGATGAAGCGCAAGAGTTTCCACCCGCTTGTGCGCGCCGTGTTCATCTTCACCCTCGCGACGACGCCCATCTTCACATACATCGCGACGACGAACTTCGAGTCGGTCGTCGGCCTCATGTTCTTCGGGCTCGGGATGCTCGACCTCGTGCGGTTCGTCACGTGGGCGAACACGCAGGCGGGCTTCCGCGCCGGCATCCTGTTCGCGTGTGCGGCCTTCTCCGACTCCACGACCACCTTCTCCGCTCTGATCGCGGCTGTCGCAGGCGCCCTCATCATCCAGTCCCGCAGCGGCGCGCGCGTCGCGAACGCGGTTGTCGTCGCCTTCCCCACGGCCGCCCTGTTCGTTGCCCTCTCGCTCCTGGGCATCGCGTTCGGTGCGGGTCCCTTCGCAATGATCCGCGGCGGCCTCGCGTGGGATCAGGTGCGCGTCGACGCGCTGTTCGCGTCGTTCGCGTCCTTCAGCGGGGTCCTGTACTTCGCGCCGATGGTGCTCATGGTCCTCACCTCGTTCGCCCTCCGCTTCCCGGGCACGGCCCTCATCGCGGTGCTCCTGACCGCCAGCACGCTGCTCGCCTACGGCCTCGGTCTGACGCCGCCCGGCAACGCGGGGACGACGTACACGCTCATGCTGCTGCTGGCGATCGCGATCGTGCCGACCGCGACGACTGTCGCCCACCGCGTCGTGACGTGCGCCGTCGCCCTCCTGCTGTGGGGCATCGGCTGGCTGACGGCCTTCCAGTGGTCGACGATCCGCGACTGGATGCTGACGTTCGGAGGTGCGGCATGAGGCCTGACGAGAGCGGTACCGAGCGCGTCGACCTGGATGCCGGGCTGCGGATCCGCTATGTGCAGGAGGGATGGGTGCCCCTCCGGCGTGAGGGCACGACCGTGGTGGTGGGTGCATCGCGGCCGCTCGGCCGGGTGGCGCGCAGCGGGATCGCCACGGTGCTTGGCGCTGACATCGACGTCATTCCAATCGCTCAGCGCGAGCTCGTGGACCGCGTGGTCTCCCGTTTCCCTGAGGAGTTCGCCGACCATGCCGCTCATGGTCTCGCCCGCGCCGACCCTGCGCTGTCCGCGCGACGCGTGCTATCCCGCGGCCAGAAGGCGATCGCGATCGTGGTCCTCGTCGTCGTGCTCGCGGCGCTCGTCCTGTGGCCGCTGCCGACGGTCATCACCGTCATCGGGGTCGCGAGCGTCGTGTTCCTCGCGAGCACTCTGTTCAAGTTCTCGGTCGCACTGCACGGGTCCCGCTTCGATCTGGTCGAGCGGATCGAGGACGAGGCGATCGCGGCGCTGGCGGACGAGGACCTCCCCGTCTACACGGTGCTCGTGCCCGTGTTCCGCGAGGCGCGCATCGTCGGACGGCTCGTCGAGAACCTCGGGCGCCTGGACTATCCCGCCGACAAGCTGGAGGTCATCATCCTCGTCGAGGAGGAGGACGATGAGACCCGGAACGCGATCGCGGCGTCCGAGCCGCCATCGAACTTCCTCGTCGTCACGGTCCCTCGCGGCGCGCCGCAGACCAAGCCCCGGGCGTGCAACGTCGGGTTGGAGGTCGCCCGGGGCGAGTATCTGGTCATCTACGACGCCGAGGACGCGCCCGAGCCCGATCAGCTGAAGAAGACGGTCGTCGCGTTCGGACGAGCGGACGCCTCCACTGTCGTGATGCAGGCGTCGCTGAACTACTTCAACGCGCGCGAGAACGTGCTGACGCGCATGTTCGCCCTCGAGTACAGCTACTGGTTCGACTACATGCTCGCCGGCCTCGACGTGCGCGACCTTCCGATTCCGCTCGGCGGCACCTCGAACCACTTCCGGACGTCGGCGTTGCGCGAGCTCGGCGGATGGGACCCCTTCAACGTCACGGAGGATGCCGATCTCGGCATCAGGGCCAGTGCGCTCGGATACCGCGTGGGCGTCGTCGACTCGACGACGATGGAGGAGGCCACGAGCCGGATGGGCGTCTTCATCGGCCAGCGGAGCCGATGGATCAAGGGCTACATGCAGACGGCGCTCGTGCACGCGCGTCACCCCGCGCGGCTGATCGGGAGAGTGGGATGGCGGCGCTTCCTGTCGTTCGCGCTGCTCATCGCGGGGACGCCGCTCACGTTCCTCGGGGTGATCCCCTTCACGGCGCTGCTGGTCGGGTCGTTCGCGATCCCGTGGGCGGACGTGTCGGCGGTGTTCCCTCCGCTCGTGCTCTGGCTGTGCCTGCTGAACTTCCTCGTCGGCAACGGGCTGATGGTCTATCTCAACATGATGGGGCCCTACAAGCGGGGCGCCTTCTGGCTCGTGGGCTGGGCGCTGCTGAACCCGCTCTACTGGCTGCTGCACTCCGCCGCGTCGTACAAGGCCCTCTGGCAGCTCATCACCAAGCCGCACTACTGGCAGAAGACGGAACACGGCATGTCGACCTTCGAGTTGCACGACACCGGCGCGGAGGCAGGTGCGGCGACCACGGGTCAGTGACCGAGGGCGGCCAGGTGGTCGCGCAGGGTGGGCCCGGCACGGAACTCGCGGATGAGATGGTGGACCACCTCGCGGAGGTCGCCGTCCGCCGCATCGGCGACCAGCAGCTGGCGCGCGTGACTCGCGCCCTGGGTCACGATCGTCTCGATCCCCGCGAGCTCGCGCGCGCAGTGGAGCTCCTCCGCGATGGGCTGAAGCGCCTCGATCGTCTCCCGCAGGTGGTCGACGACGGCGCGCTGCGTGCCGTCCCGGTCGACGATCACCTCGGCCCCCAGGCCGTAGCGCGCGGCACGCCACTTGTTCTCCCGCACGAACCACGGCGGGACGGTCGACAGGGAGCGCCCCTCGTCCAGCTCGCGCGAGAAGTGCTCCACGAGCACCTGTACGAGCGCCGCGACGGCGGCGAGCTCCGGGAGGGTCGACATCCCGTCGCACGCGCGCACCTCGATCGTGCCCCATCGCGGCGCGGGCCTGATGTCCCAGCGCACCTCGGTCGCGTCGGCCATGACGCCGGTTCGCACCATGTCGTCGAGGTAGGACTCGAACTCCGACCAGTCCTGCAGCGGCCAGGGAAGACCCGCCGTCGGGAGCTGCTGGAAGACGAGGGCCCGATTCGAGGCGTAGCCCGTGCGCTCGCCCGCCCAGAAGGGGCTGGAGGCCGAGAGCGCCTGCAGGTGCGGCAGGTAGACGGACAGGGCGTTGATGATCGGGAAGACCTTCGTGACGTCTTCGACGCCGATGTGGACGTGGATGCCCCAGATCATCATGTTGCGGCCCCACCACTGCGTCCGCTCGATCAGATGGTGGTACCGCGTCTTGTCCGTCACCTGCTGGTCGTACCACTGCGCGAAGGGGTGGCTCCCGGCACAGAGCAGCTCGATCTCGCGCGGCGTCGTGAGGGTGCGCACCTGTGCGATCGCATCCGCGATGTCGTCGACCGCGGCGGCCACCGTGTCGCCGATGCCGCTCGTGACCTCGATCGTGTTGGTGAGCAGTTCGCCTGTGACCGTGTAGCGCTCCAGCGCGGTCCGCTCCTCCAGCTCGGGGATCAGCTCCGGGGCGCGCGGCACGAGGTCGCCGCTCTCGGGATCGGCCAGCATCAGCTCCCACTCCAGCCCCACGGAGGAGCGGGCGGATGTCGCGAACGGCACCGTCATCCGCACAGTCTGACACGACTGCGGCGGCCGGTTCGCGGCAACCGTCACGATCTGGCAAAATAGACGGCTGGACCGTCGCCCGACCCTCTATCCGGCGATCGGACCTCCTTCAGAGCTTCCGCCGGGTGTGCACCCCACTCTCCGGGCGACGTTCATCGCTTCCCAACACCATTCAGGAGAATCGTGGCTGTCAAGATCCGTCTCAAGCGTCTCGGAAAGATCCGCGCGCCCTACTACCGCATCGTCGTCGCCGACTCGCGCACCAAGCGCGACGGTCGCGTCATCGAGGAGATCGGCAAGTACCACCCGACCGAGGAGCCCTCGTTCATCGAGGTCGACTCCGAGCGCGCCCAGTACTGGCTGTCGGTGGGCGCTCAGCCCACCGAGCAGGTCACGGCGCTGCTCAAGCTGACGGGCGACTGGGGCAAGTTCAAGGGCGACCCGAACGCCGTCTCGACCGTGAAGACCGCTGAGGCCAAGGCCGAGTTCAGCGTCGACGCCGCGAAGAAGTCGGTCATCAAGCCCAAGGTCGAGAAGAAGGCCGAGGAGCCCGCTCCCGCCGCCGAGGTCGAGGCCCCCGAGGCCGAGTCGACCGAGGCAGAGTAAGACCGTGCTGGCCGCCGCGCTCGAACACGTCGTCAAGGGGATCGTGGATCACCCGGGCGACGTCACCGTCCGGTCGTCGACCTCGCCTCGCGGCGACGTCCTCGAGGTGCGCGTGCACCCCGACGATCGCGGACGCGTGATCGGGCGCGGCGGACGCACGGCCAAGGCGCTGCGCACGCTCATCACGGCGCTGGCCGATGGCAAGCGCGTCCGCGTCGACGTCGCGGACGACTGAGATGGCAGCATCCGGAGCCGCGCGCACGCAGTTGCGCGTCGGCCGCCTCGTCAAGGCGCACGGGCTCAAGGGCGCCCTCAAGCTCGAGCTGTACACGGACGATCCCGATCGGCGGTTCGTCCCAGGCGCCGTCTTCACGCTGCAGGTGCCGGAGGCGTCGCCGTGGCACGGGAAGACCGTGACGGTGCGCGAGTTCCGCTGGATGAACTCGCATCCGGTCGTCTTCCTCGACGGGGTCGATGATCGGAGCGCCGCCGAGTCGCTCGTGCGCGCGATCCTGTGGATCGATCAGGACGACGCCGAGCCCGAGGACGACGCCTGGTACGACCACCAGCTCGTGGGACTGGATGTGATCCGGGACGGCGCGCCGGTCGGACGGGTGGTGCGCGTGGATCATCTGCCCGCGCAGGACCTCCTGATCGTCGCCCCGACGGACGACCGCGAGCGCGAGATCCTCGTGCCCTTCGTGGCCGCGATCGTGCCCGAGGTCGACATCGCGGCGGGCACCGTCACCGTGACCCCGCCCGCGGGGCTGTTCGAGGACCTGCCGTCGGATGACGAGGGACCGGACGACGGCTCTGACGACGCCGTGGACGCCCCGCCCGCCGGAGCCGGATCCGCCGAGGCCTGACGTGCGCATCGACGTCGTCACGATCTTCCCCGCGTTCTTCGACGTCCTCGAGGTGTCGCTGCTCGGACGGGCGAAGTCGTCCGGGATCCTCGACGTGCACGTCCACGACCTGAGGGACTTCACCCACGACAGGCACCGGACGGTCGACGACACGCCCTACGGCGGCGGCGCCGGCATGGTCATGAAGCCCGAACCGTGGGGGGAGGCGCTCGACGCGATCGCGGGCGACCCTTCGACAGGCTCAGGGACCGGGGACGGCTCAGGGACCGGGGACGGCTCAGGGACCGGGGACGGCTCAGGGACCGGACCGACGTTCGTGTTCCCCTCGCCGGCGGGCGAGCGCTTCACGCAGGCGCTCGCGAGGGAGTTCGCCGAACGTCCCCGGCTCGTCTTCGGCTGCGGCCGCTACGAGGGCATCGACGAACGCGTGTTCGAGTACGCCGCGACGCTCGGCGAGGTGCGCCTCGTGAGCCTCGGCGACTATGTCCTCAACGGAGGCGAGGTCGCGACGATGGCGATGATCGAAGCCGTCGGGCGGCTGATCCCGGGGGTGGTCGGCAACCCCGACAGCCTCGTCGAGGAATCGCACGAGGACGGGCTGCTGGAGTATCCGTCGTACACGAAGCCCGCCTCCTGGCGGGGCTACGACGTCCCTGAGGTGCTCCTCAGCGGTCATCACGGTCGCGTCGCGCAGTGGCGGCACGATCAGCAGGTGGAGCGCACGCGGCTACGCCGGCCCGATCTGCTCGGCGACTGATCCGTCTGCCTCGGGAGCCGGATCCGCGTGAAGCGACCTCAGGGCGCTCACGATCTGCTCGTGCCACGCCCGCGAAGCGGGGAGCACGCCGGTGTACATCGGCGTGTCGTGCGTGACCCCGAGGTAGCGCACGACCGTCGCGGGCACGCCGCTGCGCCTCAGGGCGGCACCGTACGCCGCGCCGTCGCGGCGGAGGTTGTCGTACTCGGCCGTCAGGATCAGCGCGGGGGGCAGGCCGCGGTGATCGGCGGCCCTCAGGGGCGACGCATAGGGATGGCGGGCATCGGCCGGGGTGCGCAGGTACGTGCGGGCGATCGAGCGGAGCTCGCGGAGCACCAGCACTGCGGGAACCCCCATCCGCCACGTCGGGACGACGTCGATGTGGTGGCCGGTGAGGTCGGTGACGGGGACTTCGAGCACCTGCAGGCGGATCGGATGCCGGTGACGGTCGCGGTTCATGAGCGTGACGGCTGCGGCGATGCCTCCGCCGGCGGAGGTGCCTGTGACCGCAAGGCGCTCGGGGTCGACGCCGAGTGACGCGCTCTCGCGGACGAGCCACTCCAGGGCTGCGTGACCCTGCTCGACCTGCACCGGAAAGCGGTGCTCGGGCGCGAGGGCGTACGAGACGGCGATCACGACGACGTCCGCCTCGGCCGCGCGACGGCGGCACGCGGCATCGGAGGTCGGATAGTCGATCCCGCCGATCCGGAAGGCGCCGCCGAAGAAGTAGAGAGCGGCGGGCCGGACGACGCCGTCGTTCGCGGGCCGGTAGACACGGACCCGGACGGGCGGCCTGCCGGGGACGGGGATCTCGTGCTCCGTCGTGGGGATGTCGGGGCCGGGAGTGCCCGCCTGTGCGAGCTCGTCGCGATCCCAGGCCAGGGCGGCGCGGCGATGCCGGGCGCGGGCACGCGCGGAGCGCTCGGCACGGGTGAGCTCGACGGGCGCAGGGAGGGATGTCGGTGCGACCGCCGCAGGTGCGGGTGCCGACCGTCGCCAGGGCAGCGTCGCCTGCAGCCGCCCCAGCGCCTGCCGCAGCAGGTACCTCCGGTGCGTGCGCAGTCGCTGCACGAAGTAGGGGTCAAGCGGCATCGGCGCGCTCAGTCGACCCCGAGAAAGGAGCGGTCCGTGAGCACGAGCGGACCGTCGTCCGTGATCGCGATGGTGTGCTCGGAGTGCGCGCCGCGCGACCCGTCGACGCTGCGCAGCGTCCAGCCGTCCGGGTCGGTCACGAGCTCGTCCGTCGTCTGCAGGAACCACGGCTCGAGCGCGAGGACGAGTCCCGCCCGGAGGGGGTAGCCGCGACCGGGCTTGCCGTCGTTGGGGACGTGCGGATCGCCGTGCATGACGCGTCCCACGCCGTGGCCGCCGAAGTCGGTGTTGATGTCGTAGCCGTCGGCGCGAGCGATCTCGGAGATGGCGTGCGAGATGTCGCCGATGCGGTTGCCGACGGTCGCCGCGGAGATCGCTGCGGTGAGCGCCCGCTCCGTCGTGTCGATGAGTGACAGGTCCTCGTCGCGCGGCGTCCCCACGACGAAGGAGACGGCGGAGTCGGCGACCCAGCCGTCGACGGAGACGGCGAAGTCGAGGGAGACCAGATCGCCGTCGCGCAGCGCGTAGTCGTGGGGGAGTCCGTGCAGCACGGCGTCGTTGATCGAGGTGCAGATGACCTTCCCGAAGGGACTCGCGCCGAAAGACGGGTGGTAGTCGATGTAGCAGGACTCCGCGCCGGCACGACGGATCAGGTCGTGGGCCCGCCGGTCGATCGCGAGCAGGTTCGTCCCGACCTTCGTCTCATCGCGCAGTGTCGCCAGCACCTCGGCGACGAATCGGCCCGCGGGGCGCATCTGTTCGACCTCGGCGGGAGTGCGCAGCTCGATCATCGGCATCCTTTCCTCAGGTTCCATTGTGGCGGACGGGCGTAGCATCGAGGACATGTGGCTGCGACGAGCGTTCTTCCTCTGGCTGATCCCGGCGGCGTTCGTGCTGCCGCTGTGGCTGTTCATCGGCTGGATCGTGACCGGCGCCAACCCGTGGGCCCTCCTGTGGGTGCTGCTGTCGGCTCCCATCGTGCTGATCGGCCAGCTCATCCTGACCCTGCTCGTGCGCGCGAGGGGGACCGTCCGCGCCGTTCGTGCGACCTCGTGGACGGATGTCGGGGTCCTCGGTGCCTGGCATGTGCTGATCGTCGCGCTCGGGTTCTTCGACGACCGGTGGTGGTGGCCGACGTTCGCCGCCACGATCGCGGTGGGGATCGCCGCGCTGTGGGTCTCGTTCCAGCAGCTCTGGCGCGAGGCCAAGCCCGGCGCCATCGTGCTGCGCACGCCCCAGGGCGTTGCCTACGTGCCTCCCGCCGAGGACGTACCGGCCGCCGCCGATCCGGACGTCGTGGTGATCGCCGAGACGCGGACGCCGCCGCAGCCCTAGTCGCCGTCCCGCCTGTTTTGGCCGCTGCGGTCGTCCATGGCAGAATGGTTGTTTGTGCCCTGAACAGGCTCTGCCTCAGGGGAGCACGGCGCCGGCAACGGTCGCCTCGGGCACACGCCATCCTCAACCTCTGACTCTCGCGATCGACCTGTGGCGGTCGCAGGAAGTGACGATCATGCAGATCCTCGACTCCGTCGACGCGGCCTCGCTGCGCTCCGACATCCCCGCCTTCAGCCCCGGAGACACCGTCAAGGTGCACGTGAACATCACGGAGGGCAACCGCTCCCGCATCCAGGTGTTCCAGGGCGTCGTGATCGGCCGCTCCGGCGACGGCGTGCGCGAGACCTTCACGGTCCGCAAGATCAGCTTCCAGGTGGGCGTCGAGCGCACCTTCCCGGTGCACAGCCCGTCGATCGACCACATCGAGGTCGTCACACGCGGTGACGTGCGCCGCGCCAAGCTCTACTACCTGCGGAACCTCCGCGGCAAGAAGGCCAAGATCAAGGAGAAGCGCGAGAACTGACGCGCTCATCTCCACGATGCCCCGGGATACTGATCCCGGGGCATCGTTGTCTCCGGCATCGGTGGGCCATGCCCGTCGGGAGGTCGGGGATGTGCGACCCTTGATGAGAGCGGGTGAGACGGAGGCAGCTGCGCGGCAGCGGCTCCGAGCTCCCAGACGAAGGACCCCATGACCTCCGAGAACACCGCTGCCGACGCCGCGGCAGATCCGATCCGTTCGCGTCGGCGCCGCGGCGTGTGGCCGCTGCTGCGCGATGTGCTCGTGATCATCGTGATCGCGGTGCTGGTGTCCTTCCTCGTCAAGACGTTCCTGGTGCGTTCGTTCTACATCCCCTCCGGATCGATGGAGCAGACGCTGCAGGTGCAGGATCGGATCCTCGTCGACGAGCTCACGCCGCGATTCGGCGGCTACGACCGGGGCGACGTCGTCGTCTTCCGTGATCCCGGCGGATGGCTCCCGAGCCAGCCGTCCCCTGAGCGGTCCGTCCTCGTGGAGGGGCTGGACTGGGTGCTGTCCCTCGTGGGGATCTCGGCACCCGACAGCAAGGACCACCTCATCAAGCGCATCGTGGGGCTACCGGGGGACCATGTGGTGTGCTGCGACGCGCTGGGCCTGGTCACCGTCAACGGCGTGCCGATCGACGAGAGCTCGTACCTCAACCTGGCCGACGGCCAGTCGGCGCCCGAGACCGTGCCGTACGACGTCGTCGTGCCCGACGACTCGCTGTGGGTCCTCGGCGACAACCGCGACGCGTCGCGCGACTCCCGGTTCAACACCGATCAGCCGACGCGGGGGTTCGTGCCCATCGGCAACGTCGTGGGACGGGCCTTCCTCGTGACGTGGCCGCTGCCCCGCTTCGGTCTCATCGACTTCCATCACGACGTGTTCGCCGGCGTCCCGGATCCGACGACGCCATGACGGTCGTCGTCCCGCGTCTGACGGTCGAGCGGCGGCTGCTGAAGGAGCATGCGCTCGTCATCGCGTGCGACGAGGTGGGGCGCGGCGCCCTGGCCGGGCCGGTCGCCGTGGGGGCGGCGGTGATGGATGCCGCCGGCGCCCGCAGGCGCGTGCCCGAGGGGCTGCGTGACTCGAAGCTCGTCGCCGAGCATCATCGCGCGGACGTCGCCGATCGCGCCCGTCGCTGGGTCAGCGCATCCGCGGTCGGCTGGGCGGACTCCGCGGAGATCGATCGCGTCGGCATCATGCGTGCGCTCGGTCTCGCCGCGCTGCGCGCGATCGGCGAGCTGCGGGCGTTCGGGATGGTCCCGGAGGACGCGATCGTTATCCTCGACGGCAACCACGACTACATCACCCCCGCCGGCGGTGCGGGGCTGCGCGTGCGCCCGATCGTGAAGGCCGACCGCGACTGCGCGTCCGCGGCGGCCGCATCCGTCATCGCGAAGGTCGCTCGCGACGGGCTGATGACACGGCTCCACGAGGAAGCCTCCGTGTATCAGTGGTCGCGCAACAAGGGGTACGCGAGTGCGGAGCACCGGGCGGCGATCCGCTCGCACGGACTGAGCGCCCACCACCGCGCCTCCTGGGCGATCGCCGACGCCCCGACCCTGTTCTGAGTCCTGCGCCCGGCCCGGGGCCGCATAGGATTGGACCACCATGGATGACGAAGTCTTCGAGGATTACGATCGCGAGCTCGAGCTCGCGCTGTACAAGGAGTACCGCGACGTCGTGTCGCAGTTCCAGTACGTCATCGAGACCGAGCGACGGTTCTATCTCGCCAACGAGGTGAACGTCGTCCGGCGCGACACCGAGCACGACTTCTACTTCGAGATCTCCATGTCGGACGTGTGGGTGTGGGACATCTACCGGGCCGACAGGTTCGTGAAGTCCGTCCGGGTGCTGACGTTCAAGGACGTCAACGTCGAGGAGTTGCAGCGCCGGGACTTCCAGCTTCCCGACGAGCTCTCGCTCGACTCCTGACGCACCGGCGATCTCTCCACAGACACCGATTCGTCGGCACTGTCCACCGATGTCGTCCTGGAGCACCTGCGCCGCACCGCGAGTGGCCAGCATCGGAGCATGGCTGACAAGGACGTGCGGGGGCGGGCGGGCGAGCACCGGGCGGAGCGGCATCTGCGCGATCTCGGCTACGAGGTGCTCGATCGCAACTGGCGATGCGCGCAGGGTGAACTCGACCTCGTCACCGCCCGGGGCGGCGACCTGGTCGTCGTCGAGGTCAAGACACGGCGCACCGAGTGGTTCGGTCATCCGTTCGCCGCGGTCGACGAGCGCAAGCGCGCGCGATTGTGGCGCCTGGCGTGCGCCTGGGTGCGCGCGCACCCGCAGCAGTCCCGCGGCAGGCGGCTCCGGCTCGATCTGATCGGCATCACCGGCGAGGATCCCGACACCGCCGTGCTGGAGCACCTGGAGGACCTCCGATGACGGTCGGCCGGACGTGGACCGTCGTCCTCACAGGCCTCGTGGGCGAGCTGGTCGAGGTCGAGGCGGACCTGTCGACGCAGACGCCCGGCTTCTCGATCATCGGACTGCCGGACAAGGCGATCGGGGAGGCCCAGCAACGCGTCCGCAACGCCTGCGGCAACAGCGACCTGCCCCTGCCGCGGCGCCGGGTGGTCGTCAACCTGTCGCCCGCGCGCCTGCCCAAGCACGGCACAGGTCTCGACGTCGCCGTCGCGATCGCGGCGCTGGCGACAGAGCTTCCGCTGGACGCCGCATCCCTCCTGCGCACGGTGCACCTGGGGGAGCTCGGCCTCGACGGCAGGCTGCGTCCCGTACCCGGCATCCTCCCCGCCGTCGCCGCGGCCGCAGACGCCGGCTTCCGGCAGGTGATCGTCCCGGCCGCGTGCCGCTCGGAGGCCGAGCTCGTCGCGTCCGTCGACGTCGTGGCGGCGGTGAGCCTCCGGGACGTCGCGCGACACCACGGGCTGGACGTCGCCCCTGTCGCCGAGGAGGCGGTTCCGCTGACCGCTGTGCAAGAGACGGGAGCCGAGGGCGACCGCGGCACGGGGAAGGACGAGGCGCGCGCTCCCGCGGAGACGACCGATCCGGCCGGGGCGGCAGATCTGGCAGAGGTCATCGGACAGGACGAGGCTGTCGAGTCCATGATCGTCGCGGCGGCAGGAGGTCATCACATCCTCATGACGGGACCGCCAGGGGCTGGCAAGACGATGCTGGCCCGCCGGCTGCCCGGCATCCTGCCTGAGCTCGGCGATGCGGAGGCGCTCCAGGCCGCATCGCTGCGGTCGCTGGCGGGCGGGCCGATCACCACGCTCAGGCGCACGCCGCCGTTCGAGGCTCCCCATCACACGGCGAGCGTGGGCGCGCTCGTCGGCGGAGGCAGCAGACAGGTGCAGCCGGGCGCCATCGCGCGGGCACACGGCGGAGTGCTGTTCCTCGATGAGGCGGGCGAGTTCTCCGGGTACGCGCTCGATGCGCTGCGGCAGCCGCTGGAGTCGGGAGAGATCGAGATCCATCGCGCGGGCTTCCGCGCGCGGTTCCCTGCGAGGTTCCAGCTGGTGCTCGCGACCAACCCGTGCCCGTGCGGCCAGTACGGCGTCCCCGGCGGCGCATGCGCGTGCGCGTCGATCGCGATCCGGCGGTATCTCGGGAAGCTGAGCGGCCCCCTCCTGGACCGCGTCGACATCGAGTTGGCGATGCGCCGCGTCTCGACGACGCTCGTGCCGTCGACGTCCGCCGTCACGACGGCGCAGGCGCGCGCATGGGTCCACGCCGCCCGCGAACGGGCCGAGCGTCGCCTCCGCGAGACGCCGTGGCGCACGAACGCCGAGACGAGCGGAAGCTGGCTGCGGACCGGGCCGTGCGCGCCCTCGGGTGCGGTCCGCCAGCCGCTGGACGCCGCGCTGCAGCGGGGCTCGCTGACGCTCCGCGGATACGATCGTGTGCTGCGGCTCGCCTGGACGGTCGCCGATCTGGCGGGCCGGGGCCATCTGGAGCTCGGCGACGTCGGTCGTGCCCTCTTCCTCAAGAAGGGGGCGGGTGCCACGTGATCGACCTGTCTCCCGCGGCCGTTCGGCGCAGGACCGCGGAACTTGCGGCCGTCGCTGCCGACGACGACGCCCTCGCGGCACTCGATGCCCGGATGATGTGGTCGGCGCTGAGCGAGCCGGGTGACCGCGTCGCCGGGGCGCTCGTCGCCGCGCACGGCCCCGTGCGGGCCCTTGAGATCGCCCTCGGCGCGCAGGGAGAGACGGGCGTGGCTCCGGCAGAGCTCGCCGAGGGGAGACGGCGATGGCGTCCCCGCGAAGGCGATGTGGAGGAGGCGGCTGCTTCCGCCCGGCGCGCAGGGGTCCGGCCGCTGACGCCCTCAGATCCGCAGTGGCCGCGCCGTCTCGACGATCTCGGACTCCATGCGCCGATCTGTCTCTGGGTACGGGGCAACGCAGAAGTACTGCGGGCGCCCGTGTCGGCGGTCGCGATCGTGGGCTCCCGTGCTGCGAGCGCGTACGGCGAGCACATCGCCGCCGAGCTGGCCGCCGAGCTCGCCGCCGCGGGTCTCACGATCGTCTCCGGCGCCGCCTACGGCATCGACGGCATGGCCCATCGCGGTGCACTGGCTGCGGGCGGGACGACCGTCGCGTGGCTGGCGGGCGGCGTGGACCGCCCCTACCCGGCCGCGCATCGCTCCCTCCTGAACGAGATCGTCGCCGCGGGCGGCGCGGTCGCCGGTGAGGTCCCGTGCGGGTCCGCGCCGACGAAGTGGCGATTCCTCTCCCGAAACCGTCTCATCGCCGCGTCGTCCGATGCCACGGTCGTCGTGGAGGCGGGGTGGCGCAGCGGCTCGCTCAACACGGCGGGGCATGCCGCCGAGCTGGGACGCCCGCTGGGCGCGGTTCCGGGGCCGGTCACGAGCGCATCGTCCGCGGGATGCCATCGTCTGCTGCGCGAGTTCGACGCGCAGTGCGTGACCTGCGTCGATGACGTGCGGGAGCTCCTGGGCATCGGCGATGCACCGCTCCCGCTGGACGTGCAGCACCACGCCCAGTGCACCCGGGTGCGGGATGCGCTGAGCACGCGGTCGGCGCGATCGGTCCACGAGATCGCGCGACGAAGCGGCATGTCACCGGATGACGCGGTCACGGCGCTCGGGCTGCTCGAGCTCGAAGGATGCGCGGAGCGCACCGCATCGGGGTGGCGGTCGGTCGCGCGGTGAGCCTTCGCCCGGCGCGGCAGTGGGCGGGGCATGCTGGAGGACATGGATCTGCACGCCGCGACGGAGGCGTTCGCGCGGTATCTCGCCGATGCACGTCGCCTGTCCGCCGCGACGGTGCGCGCCTACCGCGCGGACCTCCACGACCTCGCGGTGGTGACGGGCGCGGGAGAGCTCTCCCTGATCGACCTGGAGACGCTGCGGGAGTGGCTGTGGACGGCGACCAAGCGAGGAGACGCACGGTCGACGATCGCGCGACGCACGGCCGCGGCCCGCGCGTTCTTCGGATGGGCCACGGAGTCGGGCCTGATCGAGGTCGACCCAACTCTTCGGCTGCAGGCGCCCAAGCGCGGCCGGACGCTGCCGAAAGTCGCGTCCGCCGACTCGATGACGGCGGTGCTCGACGCGGCGCGCGAGCGGGCGGCCGACGGTGACCCGATCGCTCTGCGCGACGCCGCGATGCTCGAGCTCCTCTACGCCTCCGCCCTGCGCGTCTCCGAACTGTGCGGGGTGGACCTCGACGACCTCGACGACCGGCGCTGCACCGTCCGCGTCCTCGGCAAGGGCTCGAAGGAGCGGGTCGCACCGTACGGGATGCCGGCCCAGCGCGCCCTCGACGGCTATCTCGTGCGCGCGCGTCCCGCGCTCGTCGCGCGGGGGCAGGGCACGCGCGCCCTCTTCCTCGGCGTGCGGGGCGCACGGATCGGCCCGCGTGCGGTGTACGACGTCGTCCGCCGCCTCCTCGGGCCCGAGACCGGCAGCGCCGCCATCGGCCCGCACGCGCTGCGGCACTCCGCGGCGACGCACCTGCTGGACGGCGGAGCCGATCTGCGGACAGTTCAGGAGATGCTCGGCCACGCGAGCCTGGGCACGACCCAGATCTACACCCACGTGTCGGCCGAGAAGCTCACGGCGAGCTATCGGCTCGCGCACCCCCGCGCGTAGACGGCCCACGCGCCGGCCGTCAGCAGCAGGGGAGCAGCACCGCCCGCGGGATGCCGCCCAGCAGTGACAGAGGGTTGATGTACCTGCCGTCGAGCCGCACGCCGAAGTGCAGGGTGCCCGCAGCGGCGTGGCCGCCCGTCGCGACGCGCGCGACATCCGCTCCTGCGACGACCTCGGTCCCCGCCGGCACGGCGTCCGAGATCGGCTCGAAGGTCGTGACGTGACCGTCGCCGTGATCGATCGTGACGACGCCGCGGTCGACGACGCGGCCCGAGAAGGCGACGACGCCCGCCGCAGGGGCCCGCACCGGGTCACCGGGAGCCGCGGCGAGGTCGATGCCGCGATGACCGGGACCGAACGCGTGAGCAGGCTCGTGATAGTGCCGGACGACGCGCCGCGGCGCCACCGGCCACGACCACGGGGACGACGCTGCAGGCGACGACGTGGACGACGCTGCAGGCGACGACGTGGACGACGCTGCAGGCGACGACGTGGACGCGGCGAACGGGACGGCGCCAGGCGTCGGCGGCATGCCGGTCGTGCCGTAGACGAGGGCGGCCGCGACGACGATCGACAGGACGCGCGAGCTCATGCTGACACTCTCTGCGCCCCGCCTCTGCGCGGCCGGGCCGACCGGCGGATCGGTGGAGAGATCGCCTGTGATCGCGGCGGGGGAGGAGGCGGCGTGGCTGATACACTGAACACGCACCTCGCTCGTCGGGGTGACTACGCGTGCCCACACATCGGCATTCACTCCCCAGGTCTCCTTCCGTTCCGACGGCGGAGCGGGCGTGCAGCCGGGGCACCAGGCCCGCGACCGTCCGGTCCGCGAGAACAACCGAAAGAACAGGAGAACGGCCATGGCCGTCGTCACGATCCGCCAGCTGCTCGACAGCGGCGTCCACTTCGGGCACCAGACCCGCCGGTGGAACCCGAAGGTGAAGCGCTTCATCCTCACGGAGCGCTCCGGCATCCACATCATCGACCTGCAGCAGTCGCTGTCGTACATCGACAAGGCGTACGAGTTCGCGAAGGAGACCGTCGCCCACGGCGGCACCATCCTCTTCGTCGGCACGAAGAAGCAGGCCCAGGAGGTCATCGCCGAGCAGGCGACCCGCGTCGGCCAGCCCTACGTCAACCAGCGCTGGCTCGGTGGCCTCCTCACGAACTTCTCGACCGTCAGCAAGCGCCTCGCGCGCATGAAGGAGCTCGAGGAGCTCGACTTCGAGAACCCCGCAGAGAGCGGCTTCACGAAGAAGGAGCTGCTGCTCAAGAAGCGCGAGCTCGACAAGCTGCACAAGTCGCTGGGCGGCATCCGCAACCTCCAGAAGACGCCGTCGGCCATCTGGGTCGTCGACGCCAAGCGCGAGCACCTGGCCATCGACGAGGCCAAGAAGCTCGGCATCCCCGTGATCGGCATCCTCGACACGAACGCCGACCCCGACGAG
>Ga0182739_1000842_pt1 | contig 35222 bp, 38 predicted proteins | sample eDN5th30CBELigBY_FD_128873 | JGI IMG/M metagenome (GOLD analysis project Ga0182739, IMG submission 128873) | Enriched backyard soil microbial communities from Emeryville, California, USA - eDNA 5th pass 30_C BE-Lig BY (version 2) (version 2) | ecosystem: Environmental > Terrestrial > Soil >... | reverse complement strand
TCCTGGTCGGCATCAACCTGCTGCGCGAGGGCCTCGACATTCCCGAATGCGCGCTGGTCGCCATCCTCGACGCCGACAAGGAGGGGTTCCTGCGTTCGCCCACGTCCCTCGTCCAGACGATCGGCCGCGCCGCCCGCAACGTCGAGGGCCGCGTCATCCTCTACGCCGACAAGATGACGGACTCGATCAAGTACGCCATCTCGGAGACCGACCGTCGTCGCGCCAAGCAGACCGCCTACAACGAGAAGCACGGCATCACGCCGGCCTCGGTGAAGCGCAACATCGCCGAGATCCTGCAATCGACCGCCGAGCGCGACCATTACACGGTCGACACCGGCGTCTCCGGCGACGTGCATCTGGTCGGGCACAATCTGCGCACCCACATCGCCGAGCTCGAGAAGCGCATGCGCGCCGCCGCCGCCGACCTCGAATTCGAGGAGGCCGGCCGCCTGCGCGACGAGATCCGCCGCCTTGAGGCTCACGAACTCGAGCTGCCGGGCCAGGCCGCCAGCGCCAATGTCGGCGTCCATCTCGGCAAGATGCAGCATTCCCGGGTCTTCCGCGGCGTGCGCACGGGTTCCGGCGGTCGCGGCAAGCCGGCACGACGCAGCGGCCGCTAGGAGAGATCACGATGCGCTTCGGTTCGATCGCAGTTCTTCTCTTCTTTATCTGCATCGGGCCACTGGCCGCCCAGAACCGGGAGCAGGTCGTCCGCCTGCCCGGTCCCGACGGATCGACCCTTGTCGCCACGGTGATGCGCCCGCCGGGCGAGGCGAGAAGCCCGCTGGTCGTCATCAATCACGGCTCGCCCGCGGACGGCTCGCGGCGCACCAAGATGGAGCGCCCGCGATACACGGCCCTATCGTCGTTTTTCGTGTCGCGCGGCTACGTCGTGGCTCTGCCGCTACGCCGCGGCTACGGCGAGAGCGCTGGCAGCTGGGCCGAAGGCTACGGTTCGTGCGACCTACCCGACTATTTCAACGCCGGGTTCCAGGGCGCCGCCGACATCCAGGCCACCATCGACTTTATGCGCACGCAGCCCTACGTCGCGCCGGACCGGACGATCGTGGTCGGCCAGTCGGCTGGCGGTTGGGCGACGGTCGCCTTGTCGAGCCGCAATCCCCCCGGCGTCTCGGGCATGATCAGCTTCGCGGGCGGCCGTGGAGGACATCAACAATTGAAGGGCGGCGGCACGGGCAACTGTGCGCCGAGATCGCTCGTCGAGGCTGCCGCGAAATACGGTGCGACCGCCCGTGTGCCGATGCTCTGGATCTATGCCGAGAACGACAGCTTCTTCGAACCCTCGCTCGCCAAGCGGATGGCCGAGGCCTATGACTCGGCAGGCGGCAAGGCGACGTACCGTCCGGTTGGCGCCTTCGGTCGCGATGGCCACGGTCTAGCCGGATCGGGCAACGGCAGTTCCGTCTGGTCACCTCTCGTCGAAAGTTTCCTCGCCAGCCTCCGGTAGGTCGCTGAGGCTGCATCGATGCGCGGGCAGACCATGAACGGCAACAAAGGGCGGTCCATGTTGTCCGCAACCGCCATGATCCTGTCCCTGTCCTTCGCGGCCCCTGCGAGCGCCGGCATCGACTGGGTGGGACCCGAGGTGCCAGCCGAAGGTCTTCGCGTCGGCTCCGAACTACTCGAATGGAGCAGTAACGACGGCATTCCAACACTGACGCACAAAGGCCAACCCGTCGTGCACTCGACCAACAGCTATGCGAAACCGACGTTTACCGTTCTCGATACTTTGATCAGCCCTGAGACGAGCGCCGTCCTACTCCAGGCGGGCGCGGCGGCGACCAGAGATTGTTCGGTCATCCATGTCGTGGAAAGCCGGCAGCCAGCTACTATGGTCGCACACGAACTTGGATCGGTTTGCATCGCCTTCGACATGCCCAAGGTCGAGCGGAATTCTGAAGGCTTTCTCTTTTCCTATCCTCCGAATCCGATGGAGGAGAGTTCAACCAGACAATGGCACGCCCGGACCGGCGAAGTGACGACAAGCAAGGTGAAGTTTCGTCCTGAACCTCACTCGACGATGGCGAAGCTCACGGGCGTGGATCACCCCGAACGTGCAGAACCACTTGAGAACGAGGAGTTCTTCTCGGCGGTAACGCGCTTGCCCGCACTTCAGCGCGATCGGATTCTAAGTGCTTTGTGGATGGTCACCAAGGATTGCTGTGGCTGGGCTATCCAGAATCCCTATGGCATTGCAATAGACGATAGAACGGTCGCCTATGCGGGTTGCGGCCAGTACATGGTGGGCGCCAGGGTCGATTGCAAAGACAGCGACGCGCTTGCCGTCTGGGATCGCCAGCGGGGCGCCTTCTATTTTGCGACCGACGGGCATCGAACAGACCACAGGCATGACGATCCTGCGCCAACGATCTCGCCACCCCTGCAGGATTGGTCGTCCGCCGCACGTGAAAGGTTCGAAGCCTGGGCAGACGGGCGGGCCTTGCTGACAACAAACCGATAATGAACGCGCGACGTTTCGCTATGAATATCGCCGGGCGAGAGTTTTCTCGCCGACCTCAGGCAGGTCGCTATAGTCCCGGCGCATGCCCGCCGCGCCGACCGACCTTCGCCGCTATCTCGCCGCCCTCGCCTCGCTGACCCTGATCCAGGTCATCTCGACGATGGTCTTCAACCAGGCCTCGGTGCTGGCGCCAGCGGCGGCCGCCGAGTTCGGCGTCGCGGCCGCGGACGTCGCCTACTACGTGTCGATCGTCTATCTCGCGGCGATGATCTCGACCGTGGGCGGCGGCACGATCACCCGAAGGCTGGGACCGATCCGCTTCATCCAGACCGGACTCACGATTGCGGCGCTGGGCTCCTTCGTCTTCGCCACGGGCGGCGTGGCGATGGCCGCGATTTCGGCCTTCATCGTCGGCCTGGGCTCGGGCCCGCTCACCATCGCCAGCTCGCACATCCTGGCGCGCGTGTCGCCGCCGAGGCTGGCCAACGTCACCTTCTCCTTGAAGCAGAGCGGCGTGCCGGTCGGCTTCGCGATCTGCGGCGCCGTGCTGCCGACGCTGGCGCTGGATTTCGGCTGGCGCTGGGCCGCTGCCTCCGTGGGTGTCCTCTCGATCGCCGCGGCGATTGCCATGCACCCGCTGCGCGCCCTGTACGACGACGAGCGCAGGAGCGGTGCGGCGCGCCTGCCGACGCTGGAGGAGATATTCGAACCGTTGCGCCTCGCCTGGCGCGACCCGATCCTGCGGCCGATGTGCTTCATCGGCATGCTGTTCTCGGCCACGCAGGCGATCGTCGTGAACTTCACCGTCGTCTACGCCGTCGACGGCCTGCAGATGTCCTACGTGCTGGCCGGCGCGCTCCTGTCGGCGGCAACGCTCGCCGGCGCCTTTGGCCGCGTCTTCTGGGGCGCCCTCGCCGACCTGCTGCGGAGGCCCTCGGCGGTGCTGGCGGGTATCGGCGCCATCATCGCAATGGCCGCGACCGTGATGGCCTTCTCGACGCCCGCGTGGCCGACCACCGCAGTCTACATCGTCTGCACGATCCTGGGCGGAACCGCCGTCGGCTGGAACGGCGTCTTCATCGCCGAGAGCGCGTCGCGGGCGCCGCCCGGACGCGCGGCGGAATTCACCGGCGCGACCCAGCTCTTCGTCTTCTGCGGCGCCCTGCTCTCGCCACTCCTCTTCCGCACCGTGCTGGCGATCACTGGCGTCTACGAGGCGGGCTATCTGCTGCTGGCCGCCGGCGTGGCGACCGCGTCGTTCTTCCTCGGCAGGGCAGCGTTACGCCGATCCTGACTTACGCTTCGTTGAGCGCGCTTTCGTGCCAGCGGCGCAGCAGCAGGTGCGAGACCAGCGACAGTAGCAGGTAGATCGCGATGCCCGCTGCGGAGATCAGCACCAGCGCGGCGAACATGCGCGGGATCTTGAGCTGATAACCTGACTCGAGGATTCGATAGGCGAGCCCGGACTCCCGCCCGCCCGAACCGGCCACAAACTCGGCCACCACGGCGCCGATCAGTGCCAGCCCGCCCGAGATGCGCAGGCCCCCCAGGAAGTACGGCAGCGCCGCCGGCAGGCGCAGATCGATCAGCGTGCGCCAGCGGCTCGAGCCGTAGAGCTCGAACAGGTCGAGCAGGTTGCGGTCGACCGAGCGCAGGCCCAGCACGGTGTTGGACAGGATCGGGAAGAAGGCCACCAGCCAGGCGCAGATCAGCAGTGAGACGTTGACGTCGTCGACCCAGGCGATGATCAGCGGCGCGATGGCCACGATCGGCGTCACCTGCAGGATGATCGCGTAGGGAAAGAGCGACAGTTCGATCCAGCGCGACAGCGAGAACAGCAGTGCCAGCAGGACGCCGACCACCACCGCGGCCAGCAACGCCTGCAGGGTGATGCTGAGCGTGACGACGAGCGCCGGCCACAACGTGCCCCAGTCCGAGACCAGCGTCTTCGCCACCAGGATCGGCCCCGGCAGGATGTAGGGCGGGATTGCCATCGCGCGGACGAGGCCTTCCCACAGGGCCAGCATGAACAGCCCCATCAGGAGCGGCGCGACGATACGGGCGGTCACCGGCAAGCCCCCTCACCCAACCTCTCCCCCAAGGGGGAGAGGGACATGAAGGGCACCCCTTTCTTCCTCCTCTCCCCCGCTAGGGGGAGAGGCTGGGTCAGGGGGTGGCGCGCGCCCGAAGCGATCGACGCTGTCATGCCGCCATCGCCTCGGAGAGCTGCACCGAGGTGAGGCGGCAGAGCGCGGCGTAGTCGGCGGAGGTGCCGAAGGCCTCGCTGCGTGGATAGGGCGCCGGGATCGCGAGTTCGGAACGCACGCGGCCGGGGCGCGCGCTCATCACCACGATGCGCTGCGACAGGAAGACCGATTCGAACACCGAATGGGTCACGAACACGGCGGTGAAGCGCGTGCGCTGCCAGAGTTCCAGGAGATCGGTGTTGAGCCTGCGCCGGGTGATCTCGTCGAGCGCGGCGAAGGGCTCGTCCATCAGGAGCAGCTTGGGCGCCGTGACCAGCGCGCGCGCGATCGACACGCGCATCTTCATGCCGCCCGACAGTTCGCGCGGATAGCTCTTCTCGAAACCCTGCAATCCCACGCCTGCGAGCGCTTCGGCCGCGCGCGCCTCGCGCTCGGAACGCGCCACCCCGCGCAGCTTGAGCGGCAAGGCCACGTTCGCAAGCGCCGTGGTCCACGGCATCAGCGTCGGTTCCTGGAAGACGAACCCCAGGTCGGGCCTACCCTGCGGCCAGTCGATCGTGCCGGCAGTCGGCTCGGCGAGCCCGGCGATCAGGCGCAACAGGGTCGATTTTCCGCAGCCCGAGGGGCCGAGCACGCTCAGGAATTCGCCAGCTTCGACGTCGAGCGAAGCGCCGCCCAGCGCCTGGACGCCGTTTGCGAAAACCCTAGAGACGTCGCGGACGCGAACGAGCGGCATCAACCCGCGGGCAGCGTCAGGTCGAGGCGCGTGGCCCAGACCGGCAGGGGCAGCGAATCCCGGGCGGCGAGGTTGGCCGGCAGCGCGGCGCGGTCGGTCACCTTGCCGAACGGCAGGACGAGACCGGCGCGCACGCCGAACACGGCGTCGCCGTCGAGATACTCGTCGTCCTCGGGGAAGAACTCGGTGATGAGCGGCACACGGCCGGGCGCCTGGATGATCATGTGCAGATGCGCGGGTCGCCAGGCGTCGCGCCCCAGGATGCGGAGCATGTCGCCGGCCGGTCCGTCGTCCGGCACCTTGTAGGAGACCGGCCGCACGGTGGTGAAGGCGAAGCTGCCGTCTTCCGCCACGCCGAGGCGCGCGTGATAGTTGGTCGGAGATTGCGCGGCGTCCTGCTGGGCATAGAGACCATTGCCGGCATTCTGCCAGATCGCCAGCACGCTGCCCACGGCCGGCGCGCCGTCCGTGTCGAGGACGCGGCCGCTCACGACCAGCGGCTCGCCCACCTGGCCGCGCCACAGATCGCCGCCATTGGGCAGCTCGGGCGCGCCCTCGATGTGGAACGGGCCCAGCACCGACGACGGCGTGCCGCTGCCGGCGGCGTTTACCATGTCCACGAGCGACGACACGCCGAGCAGGTCCGAGAACAGAATGTATTCGTTGCGCTTGTCGTCGGTGAACTGCGTCGCGCGTGTGAGCGCGTCGATGGCGGCGCCCCACTCCGCCTGCGTGACCTTGTTGTCGCGCACAAAGCTGTGCAGATGGCCGGCCAGCGAGACCAGCAAGGTGCGCGCGCGTTCGGATGGCGCGTTGCGCGCATAGTCGGCGAAAGCCTGGGTGATCGAGGTCGGGGTGAGATTGCGCATCAACGCTCCTGGGGTCGGGGCCGCAGCCCGCTACCGCGGTGCCCGCAGGAGCGCGTCGTAGTCCGCCCGCAGCAGCGCGAACAACAGATGGTCGGCCCACTGGCCGTTGATGCGCAGATACTGCCGGGCGAGCCCCTCCTCGTGAAAGCCGACCTTGGTCAACACGGCCTTGGAGGGCTCGTTATGCGGCAGGCAGGCAGCTTCCAGCCGGTGCAGCCGCAGGTCGTCGAACACGAACGGCAGGGTGGCACGCAGACCGTCGGTCATCAGCCCTTGGCCGGCATAAGGCTGGCCCATCCAGTAGCCGACGGACGCGGCCTGGGCGACGCCGCGGCGGACGTTGCTGAGGTTGATTCCACCGACCAGCCGGCGGCCTTCATTGGTGAAGACGAACAGGCCATAGGCCTCCCCCGCCCGCCATTCCTTGATCTGCTGCCGCAGCCGGCGCCGGAAATGGTCGCGGGCCAGAGAATCCTCCGGCCAGGTGGGCTCCCACGGGGTCAGGAAGGCCCGGCTGCGGGCCCGCAATTCGGCCCATTCCGGCCAGTCGTCCAAGCTCGGCGCACGCAGAAATACGCGTTTCCCGGTGATCCGGGTCATCCCTGACAGCGACAACGGGACGTCGGCAAAGCGGAACATATTGGGCTATACTCGTGGTTCTTCGGAATTCTTGCATGTTTTCCGGGGTTCGACGTAGGAAATTGAGACGGTCCGCCGCGCGCCGCATCGCCGGAAGAGCTGCCGCCCTTCGGCCAACGCGCGTATTACATTCATCCATCGTAAGTCCTCGAGGCACATCGGCCATGCAAACGGCGAGCAAACCCAGTGTCGGCGAAAAGGGCAGATTCTATCTGACCAAGCACATCTGGCTTCCCCAGCAGCCGCTGGAGGATTTCAACCTCAAGCTCTCGGACATGATCCTGCGGAACATGCCGAAGCTGCCGCTGGGCGGCGAGGATGCGATGAAGGTCTTCCCGGTCCTGGGCGCGCTCAAGAAGAGCCATGCCAAGATCAAGGCCGACCTGGAGTACCTGCTCAGCCATCATGAAGAAATCCCCGCCCTCCACGAGGTCCACCCGCGCGACCTCTACGTGCCGGGCCGCGCCTGGCGCACCTTCCTGCTGAAGCTGTGGGGCCACGACGTTCCGGAGAACGCCGCAGCGGTGCCGGACACGATGGCTGCGATCGCGCAAATCCCCGGCGTCCACACGGCGCTGTTCAGCATCCTCGCCGGCCGCGCCGAGATCGAGCCGCACCGGGGATCCGCCGCCGGTATCATCCGCTTCCACTACCCGCTGATCGTGCCCAGCGAGCCGGAGAAATGCTGGATCGAGATCGGCGGCCATCATTTCTTCTGGAAGGAAGGCGAGCCGCTGGTGTTCGACGACACGCGCGAGCATTGGGTCAAGAACCAGACCGACGAGACGCGCGTCGTGCTGATCATCGACTTCAACGCGCCGATGCCGTTCCCGATGAATCTCTACACCGGCCTGCGCTACAATCTGGTCCGCCGCAGCGCCGAGATTAAGACCGCCATCGAACGCGCCGCGATCGGCGTCCCTCCGCGCACGGCACAAGCCGAACTGCCGAAAGCGGCGTAACTCCCGCGCGCGTCTCTCAAAAAATCCCGTCGTCCAGAGCGACGCCGCCCTTCGGGCAGCTCCGCTCCAGAACGACGGGGTTCTTATTGCGTAGCTTCGACAGTCAGGCCGCGAGGCGGCCAGCGATCTTATCGAGCGATTCCAGGCCGTCGATCGGGCCCAGGGCGGCGAGCGTGAGATTGCCCTTCAGCAGGCGACGCGCGACGCGGCGCACGGCATCTTGGTCAACCGCCTCGATGCGCGACACGATCTCGGCGTAGGGAATGGTGCGGCCGTGGACGATCAGGTGGCGCGCCGCCTGCTCGCAGCGCGCACCGCTGGATTCGAGCGCCATCAGTGTACCGGCCTTGATCTGATTGCGGGCGCGCACGAGTTCCTGCTCGTTCAGCGTGTCGGCCACGGTGACGAACTCCTCGCACACCGCGGGCACCAGCTCCGCGAGATCGTCCTCGCCGGTGCCGGCATAGATGCCGAACAGGCCGCCATCGGCGTAGGCGGTGTTGAAGCAGTGGATGCCATAGACCAGCCCCCGCTCCTCGCGGATGCGCTGAAACAGGCGCGAAGACATGCCGCCGCCGAACAGGGTCGAGTAGATCGCCAGCGCGAAATAGTCCGGATCGCGGTAGCCGATACCCTCGCAGCCCAGCACCAGATGCGCCTGTTCGAGCACCCTCTGCTCGCGGCCGTCGCCACCGACATAGGCGAGCGGGACCGGCCGGTCGGCGTTGGCAGGCGTGCGCGGAACGGAACCGAAATGCTTCTCCGCGAGATCGACGATCTGGTCGTGCTCGACCCGGCCGGCGGCCGACAGGACCATGTTGGAGGCCGTATAGTGGCGCGCGAGGTAGGCGAAGAGATCGTCGCGACCGATCGCCTCGACCGAAGTCGAAGTACCGAGGACCGGCCGGCCGAGCGGCTGGCCCGGCAGCGCGGTCTCCTGGAACTGGTCGAAGATCAGGTCGTCGGGCGTGTCGAGCGCCTGGCCGATCTCCTGCAGGATGACGCCGCGCTCTCGCTGCAGCTCGTCGGGATCGAATACCGAGTTGCGCAGGATGTCCGACACCATCTCGATGCCCAGTGCCACATCTTCCTTCAGGACCGAGGCGTGATAGGCGGTGATTTCCCGCCCGGTGTAGGCGTTCAGGCTGCCGCCGACATTCTCGATCTCTTCGGCGATCGCGCGCGCGCTGCGGGTGCGCGTGCCCTTGAACGCCATGTGCTCCAGCATGTGGGCCATGCCGTTCAGTTCGGCGGCCTCGTGGCGCGTGCCGCAGGCGACCCAGATGCCGAGCGACGCCGATTCCACCTCGGGCATCGGGTCGACGGCAACGCGCAGGCCATTGCCCAGCGTCGTGACTTTGACATTGCTCACGTGCGCACCTTGTTCCTGGCCGCAGGCGCCGCGGCCATTTCCCGTCGTTCGTCGATCATGGATTTCAGGGCCGCGACGTCGTTCGGCATGCCGTCGGCGCGCTCGACCCGTTCCAGCAGATCGGCGAGCCGCGCCGGCAGATGCGGCCGTTGCCCGGTCGCCTTTTCCACCGCGTCGGGGAACTTGGCGGGATGCGCCGTCGCGAGGACGACCATGGGAATGGTTGGATCGCGGCGATGCTGCTGGGCCAGCGCATATCCCACGGCGGTATGCGGGTCGATCGTCTCGCCGAAGCGCGTCAGGCAATCCTTCATCGCGGCGAGCGTCCCGGCATCGTCCAGCCGGCCCGCGTCGAAGAGCTCACGGACGCCTGCCAGCACGTTGCCGCCGACCTTGAGCGTACCGGTACTGCGGAACGCCGTCATGGCGTCGGCGAGGGCGATACCGTCGCGTTCGTAGAGGTCGAACAGCAGGCGCTCGAAGTTGCTCGAGATCTGGATGTCCATGCTGGGGCTCAACGTCGGCACGACTTCGGAGGTCGTCATCGTGCCGCTCTCGAAGAAGCGCGCGAGGATGTCGTTACTGTTGGCGCCGACGACGAAGTGCGAGATCGGCAGGCCCATCTGTTTCGCGGCATAGCCCGCATAGACGTTGCCGAAATTGCCGCTGGGCACACTGAACGCCACGGGGCGCTCGGGAGCACCGAGTTTCAGCGCCGCCCAGAAATAGTAGACGATCTGCGCCATCACGCGGGCGAAGTTGATCGAGTTCACCGCCGTCAGCGCATGCCTGTCGCGGAACACGAGGTCGTTGAAGCAGGCCTTGGCGAGATCCTGGCAGTCGTCGAACGTGCCCTGAACGGCGATGTTGTGCACGTTGGGCGCCAGCACCGTCGTCATCTGCCGACGCTGGACCTCGCTCACGCGGCCATGCGGGAACAGCATGAAGATGTCGATGGTCTTGCGGTCGCGCACCGCCTCGATGGCGGCCGAACCGGTGTCGCCCGAGGTGGCGCCTACGATGGTCGCGTGCTGGCCGCGCGCCGTCAACGTCTGGTCGAGCATGCGGCCGAGCAGCTGAAGCGCCACGTCCTTGAAGGCGAGCGTCGGGCCATGGAACAGCTCGAGCAGGTGCAGGCCCGAATCGCCCAGCGGCTTCAGCGGTGCGACCTCCGGCGTCTCGAACGAGGCATAGGCCTCGCCGATCAGGCGACGGAAGGTCGTGTCGTCGAACGTGTCACCGACGAACGGCTTCATGATGCGGAAAGCGAGCTCGCTGTAGCTCAGCCCCTTCAGGGCCGCGATCTCTGCCTTGCTGAACTGTGGCCATTCGGCCGGCAGGTAGAGGCCGCCGTCACGGGCCAGGCCGGCCAGCATGATGTCTTCGAAGCCGAGCGGCGCAGGATTGCCCTGAGAGCCGTGGCGGGTGCTGATGTAACGCAAAGGATTCCTCCGGCTAGGCGACCTGCCGACAGGCCTCGTGGTCCTTGCGGACCCGCTTGGTGGAGGCCGGGAACTTGGCCAGCGCCCTCTCGGGACGGGTCGGACGCTTGACCAGATCGCCGCCGCAGTTCGGGCAATGGCCGCCCAGGCGGGTTTGTGCGCAGGCGGCGCAGAAGGTGCACTCGAAGGTGCAGATCAGGGCGTCGGACGCGCCGTTGGGCAGGTCCTTGTCGCAGCATTCGCAGTTCGGACGAAGGTCGAGCATGGGTCCCTCTTACGCCTGGAGGTAGCGGCTTTCCAGATGGGCTTTGAAGGCGCCGCCGCCGAGCGGCGCGCCGGTGGCCTCGACCAGGATTTCGTCGGTGGTCGCGATCGAGCCCTTGCCGTGCACATTGGTACGCAACCAGCCCAGCAGCGGAGCAAAATCGCCCTGCCCGATGGCGTCCATCAGGCCGGGGTGCGCGCGGCGGGCGGCGGCGAAGAGCTGGGCCGCGGCCAGCGCCCCCAGCGTATAGGTTGGAAAATAACCCCATCCGCCATCCGGCCAATGGATGTCCTGCAGGCAGCCGAGGGAGTCGTCGGGCGGCACGACACCGAGAAGCTCGCGCATCCCGTCGTTCCAGGCGCCCGGCAGGTCGGCCAGCGGGAGGTCGCCCGCCAGCATCGCCCGCTCCAGCCGGTAACGCAGCATGATGTGCAGCGGATAGGTGACCTCGTCGGCATCGACGCGGATGAACCCGGGCGCCACGCGCGTGTAGAGCCGGTGGATGTTCTCCTCGGTCCAGGCCGGCCCGTCCTTGGCGAAGGCGGCACGCATGCGCGGTGCAGCGAAGGCGAGAAAGGCGTCGCTGCGGCAGGCCTGCATCTCCATCAGCAGCGACTGGCTCTCGTGCAGGGTCATGCCGCGCGCATGGCCAACCGGCTGGCGGCGCCACGCCCGGGGCAGGCCCGCCTCATAGAGACCGTGACCGGTTTCGTGCAGCACCCCCATCAGGGAACGGGCGAAGTCGGCCTCGTCGTAGCGCGTGGTGATGCGCACATCGTCGGACGTTCCGCCGGTGAAGGGATGCGCCGACACGTCGAGCCTGCCGTGGTGGAAGTCGAAGCCGATCCGGCGGATCAGCTCCTCGCCCAGCCGACGTTGCGCCTCGACGGAGAATGGCCCCTCGAGTGGCAAGGGCTCGGGCCGGCTCCCCTGACGTTCGAGCACGCGCCCCAGCAGGTCCGGCAGGAAGCCGCGCAACTCGTCGAACAGCGCGTCGATGCGCGCCGAGCGGCCGCCGGGTTCGAACTCGTCGAGCAGCGCATCGTAGACCGAGGTGCCGAGCGCGGCGGCCTTGGCCTCGCCGACACGCCGCATGATGTTCAGCACCTCGTTGAGGCTCGGCAGCAGCGACTTGAAGTCGGCATTCTTGCGGGCCGAGCGCCAGACCAGCTCGCAGGCCGAGCAGGCCCGCGTGCGGGCCTCGACGAGGTCCGACGGCAGCGCGCTCTCGTGCACCCAGGACCGCCGCATTTCGCGCAGATTGGCGGCCTGCCAGGGATCGAGCGCAGCTCTGCCCTCCTCGGCACGCGCCAGCAGATCGGGCATTTCGGGCGCGGAAATGATCTCGTGGGCGATGACGCCGAGGGTCGCGAGCTGGTCGGCGCGGTCATCGGTGGCACCGTCCGGCATCATCGTCGAGCGGTCCCAGTTCAGGATCGCCGAGGCGCGGCCGAGCGCACTCAGCCGCGCGAAGCGGCGCTCCAGCTCGGCATAGGGATCGTTGGCGATCATGGGGCCTTGCGCCGACCGTTGATCTCCAGCCGGCCATTCTCCCAGTGATAGGCGAGATAGACCCCGGCCAGCGCGAGAGCGATCAGGAACCAGGTGATGGCGTACTGGAGATGGTCGTTGGGAATATCAAGCCGCGTCTGGCCGCCCACCGGGATGCCGCCCGGATTGGGCGTGGCGTCGGACTCGAGGAAGAACGCGTCGAGCTTGGGGTCCGGCGGCGCGCCCGCCATCTTGCGCATCAGCGGTACGTCGGCCTGAAACCAGACGTTCTTCTCCGGCACGTTCTCGGGCGCGAAGCGCGCCCTGATCTGGGAGCGACGCACCAGGCCGGTGAGTTCGACCCGGCCCGACGGCTGCGCCGCGGCTTGTGTCGCAGCCGCACGGTCCGGGACCCAGCCGCGATCGAACAGAACGACGCGGCCGTCCTCAGTCTTCAGGGGCACGATGACCTGCAGACCGACCTTGTTTTTCAGGCTGCGCGCGGCCAGGAAGAATTCGTGGCCATGCTCGAAGGTGCCGGCGATCTTCACACGACCATATTCGTGGCGAAGTGGATCGCGGCTCAGCAGCTGGTCGAGCGTCATCGGCGCCGCCGCCTGGTTGGTGGCGATGCGATCGAGGATGTCACGCTTCCACTCGCGACGCTCCATCTGCCAGAAGCCGAGGCTCAGCGAGAGAACCAGGATGGGCAGCGAGACGAGCGTGGGCCAGAGAGCGGGCCTCAGCCGGATCATGGTGTCTCCTCTACTCGTCGAGTTCGCCTAGTCATCGAGTTCAGTCGTGCGGTGGGCGAATTGCTGGGCGACCAGCAACGCCTTGAGGAAGCGCAGCATGCCGACGGCCAGTGCGAAGGTGAGCGGCAGCCAGATGACGACGTGCAGCCACCAGGGCGGCTCGTAGCGGAACTCCACCCAGAAGACGAGCATCATGATGATGGCGCCGAGCCCCAGGATGACGAACACCGCCGGCCCATCCCCCGCATCGTTGCCCCGCAGGTCGAGGCCGCATGAGTCGCAGCGATCCACGACGTTCAGCAGGCCGGCGAACAGCCGTCCCTTGCCGCAACGGGGGCAGGCGCCGCGCAACGCGACGTCGAGGGGAGATTGGCGGGGCCAGTCGGACAAAGGGGTGTCTCCCAAAGACGAACCGCCGGGGAGCACCCGGCGGTTCCAAGATAGCCTGTATGCCTGCGTCAGTGCAGGGCGATCGGTGCCTTGCCGGCGCCCCACCAGTAGATGCAGAAGAAGAGGAACAGCCACACCACGTCGACGAAGTGCCAGTACCAGGCAGCAGCCTCGAAGCCGAAATGCTGCTTGGGCTTGAACTGGCCCTTGGCGGCGCGGATCAGGCAGACGATCAGGAAGATCGTGCCGACCAGCACATGGAAGCCATGGAAGCCCGTCGCCATGAAGAAGGTCGACGTATAGATGTCCTGGCCGAACGTGAACGGCGCGTGCAGGTATTCGTAGGCCTGGACGCTCGTGAAGATCATGCCGAGGAGGACGGTGCACAGCAGGCCGCGGACGGCGTCCTTCTGGTTGCCCTCGATGATGGAGTGATGCGCCCAGGTCGCCGTGGTGCCCGACAGCAGCAGGATCAGGGTGTTCATCAGCGGCAGGTCGAACGGCGCGATGACGCTGATGCCCTTGGGCGGCCAGACGCCGCCGGTGGCTTCGGCACGGACCGGCATGTTCGGCGCGCCCGGATAGAGGGCCGCGTCGAAGAAGGCCCAGAAGAAGGCCGCGAAGAACAGCACTTCCGAGGCGATGAACAGGATCATGCCGTAGCGCAGGCCGAGCTGAACCACAGCCGTGTGATAGACGCGCGATTCTGCGATGACGTCGGACCACCACCAGTACATGACGCCCAGCACCAGCAGCAGCCCCGGGGCCAGCCCCCACCAGTGCACGGCCTTCATGACATTGCCGACGCCCTGGCCCAGCATGTCCGGATGCAGCGCAAAGCCGAAGCCGAACGCCAGCACCAGAGCCGCGAACGAACCCAGCGCCGGCCACGGGCTGGGATCGACCAGATGATAGGGATGCTTCGGAGTACCGCCGGCCATGTTCATCCACCCTTTCCGATATCGCTGCCGGGCAATCCGCCCAGCAAGGTCCTGGCCCGTTCCGTCTTCGCCTCGAAGAATGTGTACGAGAGCGTGATGGTCCGGATGTTGTCGTAGCGCCGATCCTTGTCCAACTCGGGATCGACGAAGAAAATGACGGGCATGTCGACGGACTGCCCGGGCAGCAACAACTGCTCCGTGAAGCAGAAGCACTGGAGCTTGTTGAACCAGCCGCCCGCCGTCTCGGGCGTAACGTTGTAGGTCGAGGTGCCGACGGCCGGCCGCTGCGAGAGGTTGGTCACCCGGTAATGGGCGAGATATTCCTCGCCCAACCTGATCGTTACCTCGCGCTGCAGCGGCTGGAATTTCCAGGGCAGCGACGTGTCGACATTGGAATCGAAGCGTATCTTGACCGTGCGGTCGAGGATCGGCCGGTCGCCGCTCTGGGCCACGATCGGCGTCCCGCCGAAGCCCGTGGTACGGCAGAACAGGTCGTAGAGCGGCGCCGAGGCGTAGGCGAAACCACCCATGCCCGCCGTCACGAGGAAAAGGCGCCGTGCCAGCCGCTTGTTCTTGGCGGCGGTGTCGGGCGTGTCATCCGTCATCCGTAGCCTCCCATGCGCACGATCGTCAGGGCAAAGAACAGAACCACGAGCACCACCAGAAACCCCGCAATGAACAGGTTCTTGCCGCGCTGGCGGCGGTGCATGTCGGTATCACCCGGTCGACGGTCCTGTGCCATGGCCTGGCTCATCCCGCGATCCGGCTCACGACCAGATCGACCGGTAGGGCCGCGAACAGGGCGGCGAGATAGATCAGCGAGTAGCGGAACATCTTGCGCGCAGCCCGGTAGGCTGTGTCGTCGTCGGCCGTGCGCCAGACCGCGATCGCGTGCCCGATGAAGCCGAGGCTGAGCGCCAGCGCGACTGCGCCATAAAGCCAGCCGACGGCGCCCAGCAGCGTCGGCGCCAGCGCGACCGGCAACAGCAGCAGCGTGTAGATCAGCATCTGCCGCTTGGTCTCGCGCGGCCCCGCGACCACCGGCAGCATCGGCACGCCAGCCCGGCGATAATCGTCGCTGCGGTAGAGGGCGAGCGCCCAGAAATGCGGCGGTGTCCAGAGGAAGACCAGCAGGAAGAGCGCGATTCCCACGGCGGAGACGTCGCCGGTCGCCGCGGCCCAGCCGATCATCGGCGGAAAGGCTCCGGCCGCACCACCGATCACGATGTTCTGCGGCGTCCGGCGCTTCAGCCAGACCGTATAGATGAAGACGTAGAACAGGATCGCCGCCGTGAGCAGCGCCGCGGCCACGAGGTTCGTCGCCACCGCCATCAGCAGGACCGAGAAGATCGACAGCAACACGCCGAGGCCCAGTGCATCGTCCGGGGCGACGCGACCCGCCGGCAGCGGACGGTTGCGCGTACGCGCCATCAGCGCGTCGAGGTCGCGCTCGTACCACATGTTGATGGCGCCGGCCGCGCCCGAGCCCAGGGCGATGGCCAGGACGGCCAGCGCCGTCTTGAACGGGTGGACATGCACCGGCGCGATCAGCACGCCGATCCAGCCGGTGAACACCACCAGCGACATAACGCGCGGCTTCAGCAGGTCGATATAGTCCCGCACACGCGCCGGCGTGGCGGTCCCGTCGATGCTTCCCGTGAAAGTGTGCGCGGTGTCGCTCATGGGCCTTTCAAGGCGAAGGCGCCTTCTTGGGGCGCCTCCGCTCCGTTCCTAGTGGTTCGCCGTCGGTGAGATGTGCGGCAGGTCCTCGAACGTATGGAACGGCGGCGGCGAAGACACCGTCCATTCCAGCGTCGTGGCGCCCTCGCCCCAGTAGTTCGCACCGACCTTGCGGCCGAACATCAGCGTGCCGAAGACCACGAAGACCAGCCAGAACAGGGTCGCGCCGAACGACATGAACGCGCCGATCGAGGAGAGGTAGTTCCAGTGCGACATCGCATCGGGATAGTCGACGTAGTGGCGCGGCATACCCGCCAGTCCCGAGAAGTGCATCGGGAAGAAGGTCAGGTTCACGGCGACGAAGGTGACCCAGAAGTGGACCTGCGCCGCCCACTCCGGATACTGCCGGCCCGACATCTTGCCGATCCAGTAGTAGAAGCCGGCGAACATGCCGAACACCGCGCCGAGCGACAGCACATAGTGGAAGTGCGCGATCACGTAGTAGGTGTTGTGCAGCGAGTAGTCGACGCCGGCATTGGCCAGGACGACGCCCGTCACGCCGCCGACGGTGAACAGGAAGATGAAGCCGATCGCCCACAACATCGGGATGGTGAGGCGGATCGAGCCGCCCCACATGGTGGCGATCCACGAGAAGATCTTCACGCCCGTCGGGACCGCGATCACCATGGTCGCGGCCACAAAGTAGGCACGCGTGTCGACGTCGAGGCCGACTGTGTACATGTGGTGAGCCCACACGACGAAGCCGACGACGCCGATTGCGACCATGGCGTAGGCCATGCCGAGGTAGCCGAAGATTGGCTTCTTGGCGAAGGTCGAGATGATGTGGCTGATGATGCCGAAGGCCGGCAGGATCATGATGTAGACTTCGGGGTGACCGAAGAACCAGAACAGGTTCAGGAACAGGGTCGGATCACCGCCGCCCTCGGCCTTGAAGAACGAGGTGCCGAAGTTGCGGTCGGTCAGCAGCATCGTGATGGCACCGGCGAGGACCGGCAGCGCCAGCAGCAGCAGGAAGGCCGTGACCAGGACCGACCAGGCGAACAGCGGCATGCGGTGCAGCGTCATGCCCGGCGCGCGCATGTTCAGGATGGTCGTGATGAAATTGATGGCACCGAGGATCGACGAGGCGCCCGCGATGTGCAGCGAGAAAATCGCCAGATCCATGCCAGCGCCCTGGTTGAGCGTGAGCGGCGGATAGATCGTCCAGCCGGTGCCCACGCCACCGCCGATCAGGGCCGACGCCAACAGCAGGATGAAGGCCGGCGGCAGCAGCCAGAAGCTGATGTTGTTCATGCGCGGGAACGCCATGTCCGGCGCGCCGATCATGAGGGGCACGAACCAATTGCCGAAGCCGCCGATCAGACCCGGCATGACCACGAAGAACACCATGATCAAGCCGTGCGCCGTCACGATCGTGTTCCAGAAATGGCCGTCCGGTGTGCCGTCGGGACCATTGAAGTACTGAACGCCCGGCTGCATCAGCTCGAGACGCATGTAGACGGAGAAGCCCGCCCCGATCAGCGCCGCCATGATCGAGAACACAAGGTACATCGTGCCGATGTCCTTGTGGTTGGTGCTGTACAGCCACCGCTTGATGCCGGTGGGAGTATGGTCGTCATGCCCGTGGGCGTTGTGGTCGTGGGCGGCGCCGTGCGCGGTGGCCATTCTTGATCTCCTGCGGAGAAGCGCTTAGCGGGTGGCGGGAGTGGCGGCGGCAGACGCGACGTCGGTCGCGGGCGCAAGCCCGGCGGCCTTCTTCTTGTCGGCAACCCATTTGTCGAAGTCGGCCTGCGAAACCACGCGGATGCCGATCGGCATGAAGCTGTGGTTCTGGCCGCAGATCTGCGAGCACTGACCGAAATACAGGCCCTCTTCCTTGACGCTGATCCAGCCCTCGTTGATGCGGCCCGGAATCACCGTCTTCTTGATGCCGAAGCCAGGAACGGTCCAACCGTGCATGCTGCCGCCCTCGGCAGTGCCGACGATGCGCACAACGGTATTGACCGGGATCACCATCTCCTCGTCGACGGCGAGCAGGCGCGGCACCTGCGGCTTGGTCTTGGCACGATCAGCCTCGCTCAACATGCGGCTCTCGACCGTGAAATCACCCTGATCGGGGTAATTGTAAGACCAGTACCACTGGTGTCCGGTGACCTTGACCGTCAGCGCTGCCTCGCTCGCCTTGTCGCTGTAGTAGAGCAGGCGGAAGGACGGAATGGCGATCACCACGAGGATCAGGATCGGGATAATCGTCCAGGCGATCTCGAGGATCGTGTTATGGGTTACGGTCGTCGGCGTCGGATTGCGACCGGCGTGGAAGCGCCAGACCGCGTAGATCAGCAGCAGCAACACGAAGACGCAGATCAGGGTGATGATCACCAGCAGCAGGTCGTGCAGCGATTCCACCCGCTCCATGATCGGCGTGTAGGGCGGCGGAAAGTTCAGCTGCCAATCATGCGGCACGCCAATGACCTTCTGCGCCTGGGCCGGCGCAGCCATGCCGAATCCGGCCAGTGCCGCCAACAGTCCAACGACGCCCAATACGCGCTTAACGACCATGCATCCGTCCCCTCGGCGGTTCAGATCCGGCAGGTTTTCCGACCCGCAAAATCCCCCGCATTTCAAACGGGTTAGTACCAGATATAGCCGTGGGTGGTAACGGGTTTTCAGCCCCTGTCGGTATGTGGCGGCCGGTCGCAGCCGTGCCCGGAATTGGGAAAAGACGGGACCGAACGGCAGCCGATACGCCGGCGCCCCGCGAGGCTCCCCGCCCCGAAGTTGCCGCTTGTCTTTCGGAGTCCGGCCTATAAGGTCCCGCCGGCCGCGGCAAGACCGCGGAATCGCCTAAGGAAATCGTCATGCGGCTCGCCATTCTGACGCCCGTCCTTGCCGTCATTCTCATGTTCGCAGGAGCAGCCTCCGCCATGGATAAGGAAAATACCCTCTACATCGACCTCAAGGACGGCCGGGTCGTCATCGAGATGCGCCCTGACCTCGCCCCCAACCACGTCGCCCAGATCAAGAAGCTGGCGCGCGAGGGCAAGTACGACGGCGTGGTGTTCCACCGCGTGATCGACGGCTTCATGGCCCAGACCGGCGATCCGACCGGCACCGGCACCGGCGGCATGGGCGAAACGCTCAAGGCCGAGTTCTCCAAGGAGCCGCATAGCCGCGGCGCGGTCTCGATGGCCCGCACCAACGACCCGAACAGCGCCCGCAGCCAGTTCTTCATCGTCCTCAAGGACTCGAACTTCCTCGACGGCCAGTACACCGTCTGGGGCAAGGTCACGTCCGGCATGGAATTCGTGGACAAGATCAAGAAGGGCGCGCCGGGCTCGGGTGCCGTGTCCGCGCCGCCGGACAAGATGATCAAGGTCCAGGTCGCGGCGGACGCGAAGAGCTAGGCTCCTCGCGCCCCGCTCGGTCGTCTATTTGGTAACGGTGTGGAAGGCCTTGGCAATGACCTGCCAACGGCCTTCTACTTTGAGAAGCGTCAGATAATCGGTGAAGTAACGCGGCGGGATCTGGCACTCGACCTTGGCGAAGGCCGTCGCCGGGCCGGAAAAGTCGATCGAAACGATGCGGTCGCGCCGCTCGCTGCCGCTTTCCTTGGCCGACTTTCGGCTCTCCACCATCTTGAACCAGTCGGCACGCGGCATGTCCGCGGCATTGCCATCGGGACCGGCACTGTAGAGATGCGAGGCGGGATGGAACGCCTCGCCCAGCTTCTTCGTGTCGCCCTCGTACAGGCCGTCGAAATAGACCTGAAGCACCTTCTCGATCGCCGCGACGTCGGAATTCATCTCTTTTCTCCCTCGTTCAAATCGCGCCGTTGGGCGCCACCAGGATCTTGCCGTTGCGCCCGCCTTTGTCGGCATGCGCCAGCGCCTCCTTGATCTTCTCGATCGGATAGACCGTGTCCACTGGGGCGTAAAGCGTACCGGCCACGACCTGTGCCGCCAGCTCCGCATAGATGTCCCGAATCTTTGCGGCATCGCGTTTGGCAAGGCCGCGACCCAGCATGAACCCGGTCAGCTTGACGCCACGGTAGATCAGGTTGCTGCGCCCGACCCTGGGATCCTCGCCGCTCATCGATCCGTAATGCACGACGGTGCCCTCGGTCGCGACGCAGTCGACGATGCGCCCCGTGGCCGCGCCGCCGATCGCCTCGATCCCAAGGCGGATCGCGGCGTTGCCGGTCGCTCCGGCGACGCGCTCCGCAAGATCGTCACCGTCGACCAGCACGACATCGGCGCCCAGCGCTTTCAGCTCCTCTGCGAGCTCGCCCCGGCGCACGACATTGACGGTGCGCAGCCCACGCTGGTGCGCCTGCACGATCAGCAGCCGCCCGACCGCCGAATTCGCCACGTTCTGGATCACCCATTCGCCGGCCGCCAGATCGACGAAGTCCGACAGCATGAGCCGCGCCGTCGGCGGATTGATGCGCACCATCGCCGCCTGCCGCAGGTCGATGCCGGCCGGCAGCGGGATCGCGTCGTCGCCCTTTACCCGCCGCCTCTGCGTCCAGTTCTCGCGCTGGAGATTGATGACGAGATCGCCCGTCCTGACGTGCCGGACGGCCGATCCGACCGCGGAGACCCGGCCGACGCATTCGGCGCCAGGCGTTGCGGGCAGCGGCGGCTTCAGCCTGTAGCTTCCCTTGCAGAACCACATGTCGGCGGGATTGATCGGGAAGGCCAGTACGTCGAAGACGACCTCGTCGGCGGCCGGCTCGCCCACGTCCGGAACCTCGGCGCAGCGCGCCACATCCCACGGAGTCCCGTACCGCTCGATCAGCACCTGCTTCATGCCGCGCCTCCTTCGCTCGTCACAGGCACTTTGTTGGCCCGTCGATTGCTTATATGGTGCTTTGACAGGGGGTGAAATGCCGGATGGCCGCCAAGGTATTCGATGAGATGAATTCGGGCACCGACGGCTCGGTCCGCGTGCCCTATCGCGGCGTCGCCGACTGGCTGGCCCGGACCTCACCCGAACGGTTGGAGGCGACACGAAGAGAGGTCGACCTCTTCTACCGGCGGCACGGCATCACGTTCGGCGCCTACGGCGCGGCCGAAGGGTCCGAGACGACGATTCCCTTCGACATCATCCCGCGCGTCATCGCGTATGACGAATGGCAGTTCCTGCACAAGGGCCTGTCGCAGCGTGTGCGCGCCCTCAACGCCTTCCTGAGCGACGCCTATGGCCAGCGCGAGATATGCCGCGCCGGCATCATCCCGGAAGAGCAGATTCTGATGAACGGCGAGTTCGTCGCCATGGCCCAGGGGCTGCAGCTCCCCGGCGGGGTGCATGCCCACATTGCCGGCATCGACCTCGTCCGGGTCGGCGAAAAGGACTTCTACGTCCTCGAAGACAATGTGCGCACGCCCTCCGGCGTGTCCTACGTTCTCGAGAATCGCGAAGTGATGATGCGGCTGGCGCCCGAACTGTTCGCCGCGATGAGCGTTCTGCCGGTCGCCGACTATTCCGAGGAACTGCTGGCGACGCTTCGCTCCGTCTCTTTCAGCGACGGCCACGAGCCCAATGTCGTGCTGCTGACGCCGGGACACTACAACAGCGCCTATTTCGAACACGCCTTCCTCGCCGACGAGATGGGCATCGAACTGGTCAAGGGCTCCGACCTGTTCGTCGACGAAAGCCGGGTCTACATGCGCACGCCGCGCGGTCCGCAGCGGGTCGATGTCATCTACCGCCGTGTCGACGATGCGTATCTCGACCCGCTGGCGATGCGTCCCGACTCCTTCCTCGGCGTCGCCGGCCTGCTCGGCGCCCTGCGTGCCGGTCGCGTCAACATCGTGAATGCACTGGGCAACGGCGTCGCCGACGACAAATCGACCTACACCTACGTGCCCGAGATGGTGCGCTTCTATCTCGGCGAAGAGCCGATCCTGCAGAACGTGCCGACCTGGCGCTGCGACCGGGCCGACGACTACAAGTACGTGCTTGAGCATCTCTCCGAGATCGTGGTGAAGGAAGTCCACGGATCCGGCGGCAAGGGTATGCTGGTCGGCCCGACCTCGAGCAAGGTCGAGATCGAGGAATTCGCGGCGCTCCTGAAGGCGCGGCCCGACAACTACATCGCCCAGCCGACGCTGGCGCTGTCGACCTGCCCCACCTTCGTGAGCCGGGGCGTGGCACCGCGCCATGTCGACCTGCGCCCCTTCGTGCTTTCGGGCAAGAAGATCACGATCGTGCCCGGCGGACTGACGCGCGTCGCCCTCAAGGAAGGCTCCCTGGTCGTCAATTCGAGCCAGGGCGGCGGCACCAAGGATACCTGGGTCCTCGCCCCGGACCAGGCGGACGACAGGTAGGCCCCCCGATGCTGAGCAGTACCGCCAAGAATCTCTACTGGATGGGCCGATACCTGCAGCGGGCGAAGTCGACCGCGCGGCTGATCGAGGCGACCCAGCGCATGGCGCTGCAGTCGCGCGGCGAGGAAGCCGCCGGCGTCGCGGCGATCTTCGGCGTGGAAGACGAGTTCCGCCAGAGCCAGGCCCAGGGCGAACGTCTCGCCAGCCTGATCGACTTCCTGGTGATCGACGAGAACAACCCCTCCTCCATCGTCAATTCAATCGATGCGGCGCGGCGCAACGCCAGGGAGGAACGCAACAATATCACGGTCGACGTCTGGGAGAGCCTGAACGCGCTGTGGCTGGAGCTCAGCGGCCGCCTGCGCGGCGACCGGGCCGCGCTCGATCGCGGGGCGCTGATCGAGTCGGTGAAGAAGCAGGCGGTGATGATCTTCGGCGCGGCACAGGTGACCCTGCTGCGCGACGAGGCCAACAACTTCCTGCAGCTCGGCGCCTTCCTCGAGCGCGCCGACAATACCGGCCGCATCCTCGACGTGAAGTTCCATCTGCTGCGGCCCGACGGCAATCCCAGCGCCGAGGGGCTCGACTATTTCGCCTGGTCGGAGCTCCTGGCCTGCGTCGGCGCCGTGCGCACCTACCGGCGTATCTACCGCAGCTCGCTCAACCCCATGAAGGTGGCGGAGCTGATGATGCTGCGGCGCGACGTGCCACGCTCGGTGCACCACTGTCTCTGGATGGTCGACCTCAACATGCGCGAGCTGGCAGATGCCTACGGCACGCGCGGCGAGGCGGACCGGCTGGCTGGCGAGCTGCATGCAAGGTTGCGCTACGCCCGCATCGACAAGGTGTTCGAGATCGGCCTCGCCAGGTTCCTGGGCGAGCTGCGCGGCGACATCGGTACCTTGTCGGACGAAATCGGCCGACAGTTCCTCCTGGATTGAGCTGACCCATGCGCTTCTCCGTCCACCACGCCACGCGCTTCCAATTCGACCAGCCGTCTGGCCATTCGATCCACGACGTGCGCCTCACGCCCAAACCCGCGGCGGCGCAACGTATCGTGTCGTGGCACATCGACGGCCCCGGCAAGAAGTCGGAATGGAAGGACGGCCACGGCAACCAGGTGACGACCTTCTCGGTCGCCCGGCAGCACGACAACGTCGAGATCGTCGTGCAGGGCATCTACGAATACAGCGGCACCGACCAGTGGCTGCGCTATGTCGAGGAGCCGACCCTTCCGGCGCCCTTCTGGCTCCGCAACACGGGCCTCGCGCGGCACGATGCCAGCTTCGATCCGGTGATCGAGGGGCTGGCCGATCGCGCCGCGGATCCCACGAAGCGGGTCGCCACCCTGCATGAGCTGATGGAGCGGATTTCCGCGCGCGTGGCCTACAAAACGGGCGTCTCGACCGTCGACACCACGGCCGTCGAGGCACTGACCCGGGGCGCGGGTGTGGCGCAGGACGAGGCCCACATCTTCATCGCCTGCTGTCGCCGCCTCGGCGTGCCGGCGCGCTATGTCAGCGGCTATCTCCGCAACGACGATCCGGAACTGCATGTCGGCCGCACCAGCCATTCCTGGGCGGAGGCCTGGGTGCCGGGCCTGGAATGGGTGGGCTTCGATCCTGCCAACGGCATCAGCCCGCGCGGCGACAGCCTGCGCGTCGCCGTGGGCCTCGACTACCGCGACGCGGCGCCGGTCAGCGGACGCCGGGTCGGCTTCGGCGATGCGAAGATGACCGTCGACTGCTCTGTCCGCCTGATCGATTAGACGAGGGTCTTGCCGCGCCAGAGCGTGGCGAGCAGCACGACGACATGCCTCAGCTGGATGGCCGCGCCGATGGAGATGAGGATGACCGAAACGGTCAGGAGCGCGTGTTCGTAGCCTATCGTGTTCACGATGCGGTCCGGCAGGCTGATCATCGCCACCGCGATTTCGGCGAACAGGCCGAGGACGAGCTGGGCCACCCCATATTCGTGGCACGTCTCGTCGATATTCACCTGCCGTTCCTCGTCGGGACCGCCGGACACACCGAACCGCTTGCGGATGACCCCCCGCTCCTCCAGCGCCACCCCCCAGCCGATCATGATCAGGGCGATCGTGGAGGCGATGGTGACAGGCTCATGGGTATCGCTCTGCCGGTTCACGCTCTGCACGATGTCGATGATCGACAGCACCATCGGGAACAGGATCATCACGTCGACAGCCGCGATGAAGACCGGTGAGATGAGGAGCCTCAACGGCACGAACAGGTACTTCATTTCGATCTCTTCACCCTCATTGCCCTAGCGCGAGTACGGCCCGCCCGACGATAAATACGGGTCGTCGCCTTGCGGAAACCCGGCGTCGCGACTAGCTTCGCGCCGCTCATAAAAATGCCTGAAGGAGGCATATTCGTCATGGCTTTCATCGCCGATCGTCTCAGCCGCATCAAGCCGTCTCCGACCAATGCCGCGCAGGGCAAGTTCCTGGAGATGAAAGCGGCAGGCAAAGACGTGATCGGCCTGGCGGCCGGCGAGCCGGACATGCCGACGCCGGACCACATCAAGGAAGCGGCGATCCAGGCGATCCGCAACAACGACACCAAGTACACCGCGGTGCCTGGCACGCCGGCGCTGCGCCAGGCGATCGTCGCCAAGATGAAGCGCGACCATGGCCTCGACTACAAGCCGAGCCAGACCGTCGTCACCTCGGGCGGCAAGCAGATCATCTTCAACGCCATGCTGGCGACCTTGAACCCGGGCGACGAGGTCATCGTGCCGGCGCCGTACTGGGTCTCGTACCCCGAGATGGTGATGTTCGGCGACGGCACGCCCGTCATCGTGCAGTGCAGGGAAGAGAACGGCTTCAAGCTGACGCCGGAGGATCTCGACCGCGCTATCACGCCCAAGACCAAGTGGATCATCCTGAACTCGCCCAGCAACCCGACGGGTGCCGCCTACAGCAAGGCCGACCTCCGGGGCCTGTGCGACGTGCTGCTCAAGCATCCACACGTCTACGTCCTCACCGACGACATGTACGAGAAGCTCGTCTACGACGACTTCGAGTTCTTCACGCCGGCCCAGGTCGAACCGCGTCTGTACGATCGCACGCTGACCATGAACGGCGTGTCGAAGGCCTACAGCATGACCGGCTGGCGCATCGGCTATGCGGCCGGGCCGCAGGACCTGATCAACGCGATGATCACGGTGCAGTCGCAGAGCACGTCCAACGCCAGCTCGATCAGCCAGGCTGCGGCCGTGGCCGCGCTCAACGGTCCGACCGACTTCATTCCGAAGAACGTCGCGATCTTCAAGCAGCGCCGCGACCTCATCGTGTCGATGCTGAACCAGAGCAACGGCATCAAGTGCCCGCGTCCCGAAGGCGCCTTCTACGTCTACCCGTCCTGTGCCGGCCTGATCGGCAAGAAAACGCCCGACGGCAAGGTGATCAAGGACGACACCGACTTCGTGAACTACCTGCTCGAGGCCGAGGGCCTTTCGGTGGTTCAGGGCTCGGCCTTCGGCCAGGGCCCCGCCTTCCGCATCTCCTACGCCACGGCGACAGAACTGCTCGAGGAAGCGGGCCGCCGGATTCAGCGCGCCTGCGCCTCGCTTTCGTAAGGATTGCTGACCTAAATCATCCCCGCCCGGCGTTTGACTCGTCTCGGCGGGGATGAAACGATTTTCATGACAAGTGGGCTTCGCTCCGGCTGATCGTTCGGAAGCGTAACGTCTATTCCGCGACGTCCGTCCGGAGCTTCTGCGCTTTCTGCGAAGAAGGAGGACGTTGTCATGGCCGAATTCAAGACGGAGACGATCACCGGCGGCAGACCAGGCAGCGGCGCGCATCGTGTGGTGGCGCTGTGCGGGCCGTATCTGTCGGGCAAGACCAGCCTGCTCGAAAGCATTCTCTACGCGACCGGCGCCATCGGCCGCCGCGGTTCGACTCGCGCCGGCACGTCCATCGGTGACGGTGCCGTCGAAGCGCGCAAGCGCAACATGGGCACCGAGATCAACGTGGCCTCGGTCGACTATCTCGGCGACCAGTGGACCTTCCTCGACGTACCGGGGTCGATCGAATTCCAGCACGACGCCTTCGCGGGCCTCGCGGTGTGCGATGCCGCCGTCCTGGTCTGCGAACCCTCCGTAGAGCGCGTGATGGCGCTGACACCGCTCCTCAAATTCATCGAGGACCGACACATCCCGCACGTCATCTTCGTCAACAAGATCGATTCGGCCGAGGTCCGCATCCGCGACCTCCTGTCGGCGCTGCAGTCGGTGTCGCGGCGCAAGCTCGTGCTGCGGCAGGTCCCTATTCGCCGCGCCGCCGCCGACGGCAGCGAAGAGACGGTGGGCTACGTCGATCTCGTGAGTGAGCGGGCCTATCGCTACCGCAGCAGCGGCGCGTCCGACCTGATCGAGATGCCGGCCGAGGTTCTGCCGCGAGAGGCCGAGGCGCGGCGCGACATGCTGGAGACGCTCTCGGAATTCGACGACGCGCTTTTGGAACAGCTCATCGAGGATATCGCGCCGGAGAAGTCGCTGATCTACCGCGATCTGCACGACGAATTCTGCACCGACCAGATCGTGCCGGTACTGCTCGGTGCCGGCGACCGTGAGAACGGCGTGCGGCGCCTGCTGAAGGCTCTGCGCCACGACACGCCCTTCGTCGCGGAAACGGCGCGGCGCCGCGCCCTGCCCGCGGGGGACGTTCCGACGGCCGAGTGCTTCAAGGTCCTGCACCAGAGCCATGCCGGAAAGCTCTCGCTGTGTCGCATCTGGTCCGGCACGCTCGGGGAAGGCCAGTCGGTCGGCGGACAGCGGATCGGCTCGATCCTGCGCCCGTTCGGACAGAGGCTCGACAAGATCGCCGGCGCCCGTGCCGGCGAGATCGTGGCCCTGGCCAAGGTCGAGCCGCTGTCATCCGGGCAGATCCTCAGCCCTTCTGGAATCGCCGCCTCGGCGGATTTCCCGGCGCCGGACGCTCCTGTGTTCGGCGTGGCCCTCTCGGCCCGCAACCGGAACGACGAGGTGAAACTCTCCGGCGCCCTCCAGAAGATCGTCGAGGAAGATCCGTCGCTCTCCTTCGAGCAGCGCGGCGAGACGCATGAGTTGCTGCTGCGGGGCCAGGGCGAGATGCATCTCAAGGTCGCCGTCGACAAACTGGCCGGTCGCTACAACGTCGCCGTCGAGACGGCGACGCCGCGGGTCGCCTATCGCGAAACCATCCAGGCCGGCACGCAGCAGCACGCCCGCTACAAGCGCCAGACCGGCGGCCACGGCCAGTTCGCCGACCTCAAGGTCGAGATCAAGCCATTGCCCCGCGGGTCGGGATTCCGCTTCGTCGACCGGATCGTGGGCGGCGTGGTGCCGCGCAACTTCATCCCGGCGGTCGAGGAGGGTGTGCGCGAGTACCTGAAGGAGGGACCGCTGGGACAGCCCGTGGTCGATCTCGAAGCGACGCTGTTCGATGGCCAGTACCATGCCGTCGACAGTTCCGAGATGTCGTTCAAGATGGCCGCGCGCATCGCGATGAGCGAGGCCATGCCCAAGTGCAGGCCGGTCCTGCTCGAGCCCATTCTCCGGGTCACGGTGGCCGGACCGGCCGACGCGACCCCGCGGCTGCAACGATTGATCTCGGGGCGCCGCGGCCAGCTTCTCGGCTACGACGCCCGGACGGACTGGCCGGGGTGGGACGAGGTGTCAGCCCTGATGCCGGAGGCGGAAATTGCCGACATGATCGTGGAGATCCGGTCGGTCACCCAGGGCATCGGCACCTTCCGTGCGGCGTTCGACCATCTGCAGGAACTGGCGGGCCGCACGGCCGAACGCATCGTCGAGGAGACCCGCAAGCGCCAGGCCGCATGAGCGGAGCTCCGCTCCTGTCACAAGGCAGTGAGGCCGGACCGGCGGCGCTTCTCCTCCGCGGTCCGGCCTTTCATATTCGCTTCGTGGAATGGTTCCACGGGAGCGATGTTCATGTTCAACAGACGGTCTCTGATGGTGGGCAGCCTGGCGACGGCCGCCGCATCGTCACTGACCCGCGTCGCCAGCGCCCAGTCTGGGCGCCCGACGCTGGTGTTCGTCGGCCACGAACTTTGAGGCGGCTGCAAGATCTGGCGTGCCCAGTCAGAGCCTGATTTCCTCAAGTCGGCCGCTTTCAAGAAGATGGACTATCAAGTCGTCCATCCGGCCAATGCGGACCTCGTGATGGTGGAACAAAGCTGGCCCGCGCCGGCACGACCCATCCGGGCTGCCTTCCTCGCCAGCGACGAGGGCAAGAAAAGTCCCAATGCGACGCCGCGCTTCATCCTGTTCCAGGACGGAAAGATCGTCCTCACCGTCACCGGCAACGGCGGCTGGAAGGACAAGATGTGGCCGACGATCCAGGACGTAACCGCCACCAAGGCGTAGTTCACTGCCGGACGGCGATACCGCATATTACCCTCGTGGGACCCGTCCACGAGGGGGAGACGTAGGTTGATGTTCAAGAGACGTAGCGTGGTCGCCGCCGGCTTGTCGCTGACGGCCGCGCCGATGTTGGCGCGAACCGCCGCCGCTCAGGGCGCCGCCAGGCCGATCCTGGTCTTTGCCGGCGACGAGACGTCCGAGCCCTGCAAGACCTGGCGGACCCAGTGGGAGCCTCTGTTCAGGCAGGCCCCGGTCTTCCAGAAAGTCGATTACCGCGTGGTGTTCACGAAGACACCGGCGCTCCTGCTGAAGCCCGCGAGCTGGCCCACGGACCTGCGCTGGGTGCTGGACGCCTTCCTGATGAGCCAGGTCGGAATCGAACAGGGCGCCGAGACGCCTCGATTCTTCCTCATTCAGGGAGGACAGATCACCTTCACCGCCGTTGGCAACAGTGCCTGGCGCGATGTCATGTGGCCGACCCTGCTGGATGTCACCCATGCGCAGCCTTAGGCCCGCCAGCGCGTCACGGAGCAGTGAGCAGGGTTGATTTGCCGGCCCATCGGCCGGGCGCCATCTAGAGGCAGAGCGTAACAGGAGTTGGATCATGCTGATCAAGCACACGCGAGGCTGGGAACTGCCGGAGTCCAAGGCGACACCGGAGAGCCACTATCTCAACCGGCGCGAGATGGTGCGGTCCATGGGACTAGCGGCAGGACTGGGCGCCGCATCCTTGGCGCTGCCCGGTGTGACGATGGCGCAAGACAAGTCGGCCGATCCGTCCGCCGGCCTCTATCCCGCCAAGCGCAACGACAAGTACGGCGTGCCGACACCAATGACGGCCGAGAAGCTGGCGACGACCTACAACAACTTCTACGAATTCGGCACCGACAAGAGCATCTGGCGGGACGCCCAGAAGCTCGACGTGCGTCCCTGGACCATCAAGGTCGGCGGCATGGTCGAGAAGCCCTTCGAGATCGGCATCGACGACCTGCTGGCCAGGGTGCAGCTCGAGGAGCGCGTCTACCGTCATCGCTGCGTCGAGACCTGGTCGATGATCGTGCCCTGGACCGGCTTCCCGGTGCGCTCGCTGGTCGAGGTCTGCAAGCCGCTGGGCAGCGCCAAGTTCATCGTCATGAAGACCTTGTCGAGGCCGTCGGTGATGCGCGAGCAGCGCGATCTTCTCTACCCGTGGCCCTACACCGAGGGTCTTGCCATGGACGAGGCGATGAACGACCTGGCCTTCATCGCGACCGGTCTCTACGGCAAGCCCATGCCCAAGCAGAATGGCGCGCCGCTGCGTCTCGTGGCGCCGTGGAAGTACGGCTTCAAGAACGTGAAGTCGATCGTCAGCGTCGAGTTCACCGACACGAAGCCCAAGACGTTCTGGGAGGGGCTGCAATCCAGCGAGTATGGCTTCTGGGCCAACGTCAACCCGGAGGTCGCCCATCCGCGCTGGAGCCAGGCCACCGAGAAGCCGCTGGGCAGCGACCAGCGCATCCCGACCCTGCTCTATAACGGCTACGCCGAATTCGTCGCCGGCCTGTACGCCAACCGCAAGGCGGAAAAGCTGTTCATGTAGCCTGCCCTCCTTTGCCTCGTCGCGCCGGGCCGCTAAAACGGACCCCGGCCGAACGAGGCCTCGGGAGGAAACGTGAAGCTCAACCGTCGTACGACCCTGGCGGGCGCCGCCGCACTGGCCGCAGGTTCGCTGTCCAGGGCTGCCTTCGCCCAGGCCTATCCCAACAAGCCAATCAAGATCGTCGTACCCTTCGCGGCCGGCAGCGCCACCGACCTGACAGCGCGCGGCCTCGGCGCCAAGCTGCAGGAGATCCTGAAGCAGCCGGTCGTGATCGAGAACAAGCCGGGCGCCAGCGGGCAGCTGGGCGCTTCCGCCGTCGCGACGGCGCCGGCCGATGGCTACACGCTTATGATGGGCACTAACACGACGAACGCCGCCAACGGCGCACTGTTCAAAAAGCTGAGCTACGACATCGACAAGGACTTCGCGCCGATCATGCGCTGCGTGATGGGCGTCAATGCGCTGGTCGTGAACAACGAGCTGCCGGTGAAGACGACCGCCGAGCTGGTGGACTACGCGAAGAAGAATCCCGGCAAGCTCAACTATGCCGAAGCCAGCGCCTCCCAGCGCCTCTCGGGCGAGATGTTCAACAAGCTGGCGGGCGTGAAGATGGAACGGGTGCCTTACAAGGCCAGCCCGCAGGCGCTCGGCGACGTAGCCTCGGGCCAGGTCCAGGTGATGTTCCCCGACCTGCCGCAGGCGCTGACGCAGATCGAAGCCGGCCGCGTGCGCGGCCTCGCGACCACGGGCCCAAAGCGCACGACGGTCACCCCCAATCTGCCGGCGATCGCGGAAGCCGTGCCGGGCTATTCGCTGGTCTACTGGCTGGCCGTCTTCGCGCCGGCGGCGACGCCGAAGGACGTCCAGAAGGTCCTGGCCGACGCGATCGCCGAGGCGCTGAAGGATCCGGCCACCGCCAAGGCCATGACGCAGGGCCGCATGGAGATCGCCCCGCTCGCCCTCGACGAATTCGCGGCTTACGTGAGGAGCGAGACGGCCTGGTGGACCAAGGAGATCAAGGCCGCCGGCATCGAGCCGGAGTGAGCGCCATGAATAAGGTCATCATCGAGAAGAACGGTCCGGTCAAAACCATCTGGATGAACCGGCCGGAGAAGCGCAACGCGCTCGACAGCGAGCTGATGCGCGAGATGATCGAGGTGTTGCAGGCGCCGATCGCGGCCGACGACCGTGTCGTGGTGATTCGCGGCAAGGGCGACGTGTTCTGCGCCGGCCTCGACATGGCGGAGCGACGCGAGACCATCGGCGGCGGCAGTGCCAGCGGCATCGAGGTGATGCTGCGCGCGGTCGAACTTTGCCCGCTGCCCGTCGTCGCCGTCGTCCACGGCGATGCGATCGCCGGCGGCAACGAGCTGGCGCTTCATTGCGATATCGTCGTGGCGAGCCAGAAGGCGCGGTTCGGCATGTCACTGGCCCAGGTCGGCCTCGCGCCCAACTGGTTCCTGGCCAAGAAGCTGATGGAAGTGCTGGGGCCGGTCACGACCCGCGAGATGCTGCTACTGGGCGATCCCCTGCCGTCGACCAAGCTTCATGCGCTGGGCCTGATCGCCCGCTGCGCGCCGGCCGACCAGCTCGAGGCCGAGGCCTCGAAGGTCGTCGACCGGCTGGCGGCCAATGCGCCCCTGTCGCTCAAGGCGATGAAGGCGCTCACGGTGAAACAGCTCGAGTTCCGCGACGGCATCGAGCACGACGATGTCGACGCGCTCGTGCAGGCCGCGATGAAGAGCCAGGACGCGCAGGAAGGCATGAAAGCGCGGCTGGAAAAGCGCACCGCGAAGTTCCAGGGGCGCTAGGCCATGTCGATCAGGCTCCGCCTCGACAAGCCGTGGCGGCCCCTGATGGCCGAAGAGATCGCCCGCCTGCCGGGCCAGCTCGGCGTCTACCAAGTGGCCGACGCCAAGGGCGCCATCCTCTACATCGGCCAGGCTGGCGCCCGCGCGCCGTTCGGGCTGCGCAGCGAATTGCAGCGCGAACTCGCCGAGCGCGGGCCGGACTACCAGTTCCGTGTCGAGGTAAACCAGCAGTACCGTACACGCTGGTTCGAGCTGCTGATGGTGCACAAGGCCGACCATGGCAGCCTGCCACCGGACAACGCCAAGAACCCGCCGCCAAACCTTGGCCGGCTGAGCCCGAGCTGAAGAGGCAGAGATGGATTTCGAGCCCTCCGCAGAACAGCAGATGCTGATCGACCAGGTCCGCCGCTTCGTGCGCGAGGAGATCATCCCGCTCGAAGCCAAGCTCGATCCGGACGCCTCCGAACTCGATCCTGCCGATCACGCGCGGCTGGTCGAGAAGACCAAGGGGATGGGCCTGTTCGGCATCGACATCCCGAAGGAATATGGCGGCCCCGACATCGACATCGTGACGCGCGTGCTGCTGGCCATCGAGATGGCGCAGCATCGTGCCGGCCTCTACGTGCCCTGCTACGGCACCTTCGGCGGCGCGGGCCTGGCACAGATCTTCGAGGCCAACGAAGATCAGAAGGAGCGCTATCTCTACCCGACCCTGCGCGGCGAGAAGAAGGCGTTCTTCGGCCTCACCGAGCCGTCGGGCGGCAGCGATCCGGCGCGCGCCATCCAGACGAAAGCCGAGCGCAAGGACAATGGCTGGGTGCTGAACGGCGCCAAGATCTTCATCTCCAACGCCGATCGCGCACAGTACGGCATCGTCTTCGCCCGCACCGATTCGTCGAAGGGGCGGGCCGGCATCACCTGCTTCATCATCGACAGCGACACGCCGGGCTTCCACGTGCGGCGGGTCGTGCACACGCTGCGCTCGTCGCACTACGCGACCGAACTCGAGTTCAAGGATTGCTGGGTCAGCGACCACCAGGTGCTCGGCGAGGTGAACAAGGGATTCGCGGTCGCCAACGACCGGCTGACCCGCCAGCGCATCCCCTATGCCGCGGGCTGCATCGGCGTCGCGATCGCCGCGCATGAGATGGCGATCGAATGGGCCAAGATGCGCACGACCTTCGGCGAGAAGCTGTCGCATCGGCAGGCCGTGCAATGGATGCTGGTCGACAACGAGATCGACATCCGGACGGCGCGGCACTTCACGCTGGAGGCGGCGGAGAAGGCACGGCGTGGCCTGCCCTTCAAGATCGAGGCCTCGATCGCAAAGCTCACCGCGTCGGAAGGCGGCGGCCGCGTGGTCGATCGCTCGATGCAGATCCATGGCGGCATGGGCATGACCAAGGACCTGCCGCTGGAGCGCTGGTACCGAGAGATGCGTATCCGCCGGGTCGGCGAAGGCCCGAGCGAGGTCCAGCGCATGGTGATCGCGCGCGAGATCCTGGGGAGCAACCTGCGATGAGCACGAATTCCGGACAGGCCCCCGGCCCTCTCACGGGCATCAAGGTCGTCGAGTTCGGCCAAAACCTGGCCGGTCCCTATTGTGGCCAGATCCTGGCTTTCCTCGGCGCCGAGGTGGTCAAGGTCGAACGGCCGGAGGGCGACGATGCGCGCAAATGGGGTCCTCCGTTCGTCGAGGGCGATGCCACGGGCTTCATCGCGCTGAACCGCGGCAAGAAGTCGATCACCTGCGACCTCGCCGATCCGGCGCAGCGCGCGGCGCTGATCGAGCGTATCGGCGCGGCCGATATCTTCGTGCACAATCTGCGCGCCGACGTGCCGGCCAAGTTCGGCTTCGATGGCGCCACGCTTACCAAACACTTCCCGCGCCTGATCTATGCCGACCTCGGGGCCTTCGGCCATGCCGGTCCGTGGAAAGACCGGCCGGGCTACGAACCGATCATCCAGGCCGTCGCCGGCCTGATCTCGCTGAATGGCGATCCCACGGGACCGGAAGCGCGGATCGGCGTCTCGATCATCGATCTGTCGACCGGCATGTGGACCGCGATCGGTGTGCTGGCGGCGCTGGCCCGACGCACGGCCACGGGCCAGGGCAGCCTGGTGAACACCTCGCTGTTCGAGAGCGGGCTGATGTGGGCCTCCAACCATGTCGCGGGCTGGTCGGTGACCGGCAAAATGCCGCCGCGCCAGGGCACCGGCCATCCGTCCCTGACGCCCTACCAGGCCTTCGAGTGCAGCGACGGGCCGCTAATGATCTGCCCAGGCAACGACCGGCTCTGGCGCAAGTTCGCCGAGGCGCTGGGCCATCCGGAATGGCCGGACGAGGAGCGTTTCAGGACGAACGTGCAGCGCGCAGAGCGGCGCGAGCTGCTGCTCGGCATGATCTCCGACATCATGAAGGAGCATCCCCGTGCCCATTGGGCGACCAAGCTAGATGCGCTGGGCGTGCCCAACGGACCGCTGAACACCGTGCCCCAGGTCATGGAGCTGGCGCAGGTCGCGGCGCTCGGGATGTTCATGCAGCCCTACGCCGGATCGAATGCCCTGTTCCACGGGCTGCCGCTCAGCCTCGACGGCCAGCGTGTGGGGGGTATGGAGACCGCCCCGAAAATCGGCGAACACAACGGGAAAGCGTGACGCCAGGGACGTCACGTCCTAAGGCGAAGCCGAAGGGCCCGTCACGGCTCTCAGGATGACGCTCGCGGGCCAAGCCGCGCCGGTCAGCCGGCGAAGCTCAGGCAGTAGTCGCGCACCTGCTGGAGCGGGATGCGCGCGTGGCTCTGCACGATGATGAACTTGCCGCCGGGGTCGGTGCCGTTGGGCAGCCGCACCAGCCGCTC
>Ga0182739_1000841_pt1 | contig 35273 bp, 33 predicted proteins | sample eDN5th30CBELigBY_FD_128873 | JGI IMG/M metagenome (GOLD analysis project Ga0182739, IMG submission 128873) | Enriched backyard soil microbial communities from Emeryville, California, USA - eDNA 5th pass 30_C BE-Lig BY (version 2) (version 2) | ecosystem: Environmental > Terrestrial > Soil >... | reverse complement strand
GTGATCGGAATGATCAGCAACAGGAACGGGGGGCTGTCCCACCATACCGGGTAAAGCTGTGCCAGAAGCAGCATGCCAACCGAGAAGGCAGTTACCATCCATGCCCCGCGCCGCCCCATATACCACCAGTGCGCGCCGAACACGCCCAGCAGGAACGCCAGCCACGCAGCCAGCACTTTGCTTTTGTGAGGGATGGGAGTGGTAAATTGCGTCATGGAGAACCTCGGATCGACCCGTGCGGGCCTGTGTACATAAACAGTGGGCCTGCGCATTGTAGTAGAGCATGGGAACAGGCATGGATACGCCCACATTCGATATCAGCATCAGCGGAGCCGGGCCGGCGGGCAGCGCGCTCGCGCTGATCCTTGCGCGCAAGGCCCCGGCACCCGAACGTATCGCCGTCATCGGCAGGCATCCGGATCCCGATGCGGAACCAAAGGTTCCCGCGACAAAAGGAGACCCCCGCACGCTGGCGCTGAATCATGGCAGCCGCGTGCTGCTCGAACAGCTCGGTGCATGGCCCGACGAATGCGCCAGCATCGAAACTGTCCATGTTTCGCAGCACGGCCGCCTGGGCCGCACACTGATCAAGCACGATGAACTCGGCGTCCCGCGGCTGGGCAGCGTCGTGGCCTACGAAGGACTGATGTCCGCCTTGCGGCGCGCGCTGAAGCGCAGCGGCGTGAGCCTGGTTTCCGGAACACCAGATCCGACGTCGGGCGGCGATCGAATCATGTTCGACTTGGGGGAGCGCAAGGTCACCAGCCGGCTCAGCGTCCTGTCCGACGGCTCGCGCCCCAAGGGTATCGAGCGGACTTACCGGCAGCATGCCGTCCTCGCGACATTGCGCGCCTCCCGTCCACGACCGGGCTGGGCGTTCGAACGCTTCGCCCGCGAAGGCCCCCTGGCGATCCTGCCGCACCCGGATGGCGGCGGCATGTACGGCATGGTCTGGTGTTGCGCACCCGACACGGCGACGCGCTTGCTCGCGATGCCTGGCGATGCGTTCGTGGCCGCTGTCAGGGCGACCTTCGGCGACCGGCTGGGCGCCTTCCAGGGCGAAGGCGAACGACATATCTTCCCGCTGAGCATGCACGCGGGACCTTCCCTGGTCAATGCGCGGACCGTCGCTATCGGCAATGCGGCCCAAACCCTGCATCCCGTGGCGGGACAGGGACTGAACCTGGGATTGCGCGACGCGGCACAACTGGGCATCACGCTGGCGCCATGGCTGGCCGATGCCAACGCCGATCCGGAACCGCTGCTCCAGAGCTACGCAAGCCGCCGCCGACCCGATCGCTGGCTGACGGCCGGCATCACCGACTTCCTTCCGCGTATATTCGCGACGGGAAATCCACTGGTCGAGCATGCGGGGGGCCTGGCTCTTTTATCGCTGGACCTGCTGCCCTGGCTACGGACACCGCTCGCGCGCCACCTGCTGCAAGGCCTCAGAACCTGAAGCCGCACTGACAAAACGGATCGCGGGGTTAAAATCTCGCGATGCGCATCGGCTCCTGGACCCTTCCCAACCCGGTTTTTGTCGCTCCCATGGCGGGCGTGACCGATCGTCCCTATCGCAAATTATGCAAGCGGCTGGGGGCGGGTTATGCCGTGTCCGAGATGGCGGCAAGCAACCCGCGGCTATGGGACAGCGTCAAGACATCCAGACGACTGAACCACGACGGCGAAGTCGATCCCGTGGCCGTGCAGATCGCCGGTTCCGATCCCGACATGATGGCCGAGGCGGCCGTGTTCAACATCGACAAAGGCGCCCGCATCATCGACATCAACATGGGATGCCCGGTGAAGAAGGTCTGCAACGTAGCCTCCGGTTCGGCGCTGCTTCGCGACGAGGCCCGCGTGGCCAGCATTCTTGAAAGCGTCGTGCAAGCCTGCACGCCGCTGGGCGTGCCTGTAACCCTCAAGACCCGCACGGGGTGGGACCGGGAATCGCGCAACGCCTTACGCGTCGCACGCATGGCACAGGACATCGGCGTCGCCGCCCTTATCCTGCACGGGCGCACGCGCTGCGACCTGTATCAAGGGAACGCCGAGTACGACACCATACGGGCTGTAAAGGAAGAACTGCAGATCCCGGTGATTGCAAATGGGGATATCGATAGTCCCGAAAAGGCCAAATACGTACTAGAGTATACGGGTGCCGATGCCGTCATGGTCGGGCGTGCAGCGCAGGGGCGACCCTGGATATTTCGCGAGATCAGCCACTATCTGGAACAGGGCAGCCATTTGCCGCCGCCCACATTCGGAGAACTGCGCGACTGCCTGCTCGACCATCTCGAGGACCACTACCAGTTCTATGGCGAATACACAGGCGTGCGCTCCGCGCGCAAGCACATAGGCTGGTATCTGGCCGACATGCCGGACGCCACCGAGTGGCTGGCCCGCATCAACACCATCAGCACCACGCGTGACCAGTTCGTGGCCATCGAGCAATGGTTCGATCGACACCCCTCCACCCAGCCTGTCGTGGCTGCGGCCGACAGTGGCACCCGCCCTGCCGACGCCGATAATCTTTACCACCAAGGATCATGAACAAGACAAATCCCCTGGAGCAATCCGTGCGCGAGCGGCTCGAACGCTACTTTACGGATCTGGGCGACTCCGAACCGCGCGACATGCTCGCCATGGTCATCACCTGCGTCGAGCGTCCTGTCCTTCAAGTCGCCCTCGAGAAGGCCCATGGCAACCAGTCGAAGGCGGCCGAGATGCTCGGCATCACGCGCAGCACCCTGCGAAAGAAGCTGCTCGCCCACAATTTGCAACCCTCTCAAAAATCCTGATTTCATCCCATGACCATACAGACCGCCCTGCTTTCCGTCTCCGACAAGACCGGTATCGTTGAATTTGCCCAAGAACTCGCGCGCCGCGGCGTCCGCCTGCTTTCCACCGGCGGAACCGCCAGGCTGCTGAGCCAGGCGGGGCTCTCCGTGACCGAAGTGGCCGCCCATACAGGATCGCCGGAAATCCTCGACGGTCGGGTCAAGACGCTGCATCCCAAGATTCATGGCGGGCTGCTCGCCCGGCGCGACAGCGCCGAGCATCTACGGACGCTCGACGAACACGGCATCGCCCGCATCGACCTGCTGGTCGTGAACTTGTATCCCTTCCGCGAAACGATCGCGAAGCCGGGCTGTACGTTTGCCGACGCGGTCGAAAACATCGATATCGGCGGGCCGGCCATGCTGCGCGCGGCCGCCAAAAACCACGGCACACCCGAGGGCGGCGTAACGGTCGTCATCGACCCCGCCGATTACGAGCGCGTGCTGGCCGGCATGGACGGCCCCGATGCGCAGCCGTCCTACGGGCTGCGTCTGGAGCTCGCCACCAAGGCTTACGCGCACACGGCGGCCTATGACGGCGCAATCGCCGACTACCTCAGCAGCCTGGCGGCCAGCGAGCCGCAGCAGGATCAGGCGCCGGAGCGCCACGACTGGCCGCGCACCCTGACCGTCCAGATGACGCAACACCAGGTCTTGCGTTACGGCGAGAACCCGCACCAGAAGGCCGCTTTCTATGTCGACCAGCCACTGGGCGCCGGACTGCTCGGCAGCTACCGCCAGTTGCAGGGCAAGGAACTCTCCTACAACAACATCGCCGATGCCGACGCCGCATGGGAGTGCGTGCGCAGCTTCGACACCCCGGCCTGCGTCATTGTGAAGCATGCCAACCCTTGCGGCGTCGCCCTGGGCGACAGTCCGGCGCATGCCTACCAGCAAGCCTTCAAGACCGATCCGACGTCCGCCTTCGGCGGCATCATCGCCTTCAATCGCCCCGTGGATGAAGCCACCGCCACGGCCATCAGCGGCCAATTCGTCGAAGTCCTGCTTGCGCCCGACTACACGCCCGAGGCGTTGGCCGTATTCGCCGCGAAGAAGAACGTACGCGTGCTCCAGGTGCCCCAGGGCGACGGCCGCAATACGTTCGACATCAAGCGTGTGGGGGGCGGCTGGCTTGTGCAGAACCCGGACGACTACCAGGTGCCGGAAAACCAATTCCGCGTCGCGACGACTCTGGCTCCCACGCCCGAGCAGATGCGGGACCTGATGTTTGCCTGGAAGGTCGCCAAGTACGTCAAGTCGAACGCCATCGTCTTTGTCGGCGGCGGCATGACCCTGGGCGTCGGGGCGGGCCAGATGAGCCGTATCGACTCGGCGCGCATCGCATCCATCAAGGCCGAGAACGCCGGCCTGACTCTGCAAGGCTCGGCCGTCGCCTCGGATGCATTCTTTCCATTCCGCGACGGACTCGATGTCGTTGCGGACGCCGGCGCGACCTGCGTCATCCAGCCCGGCGGCAGCATGCGCGACGATGAAGTCATCGCAGCGGCCAATGAACGCGGGATAGCAATGGTGCTGACCGGCGCACGGCACTTCCGCCACTGATGCGCATCCTGGGAATCGATCCGGGACTCCGGCGCACGGGCTTCGGCGTCATCGACGTCCAGGGCGGGCGCCTCATCTATGTGACCAGCGGCACCATCGTGGTGCCCGCCGGCCTGCCGCTGTCAGGCCGCCTGAAAGTCATCCTGGACAACATACGGGAGATCGTGCAAAGCACAAACCCGACGGTATCGGCCCTGGAAAAAGTGTTCGTCAACACCAATCCGGCATCGACGCTCCTGCTGGGGCAGGCGCGCGGCGCCGCGATGTGCGCGCTGGCCGACAGTCTGCTGGAAGTGCACGAGTACACGGCGCTGCAAATCAAGAAATCCGTTGTCGGCAATGGTCATGCCGCCAAGGAGCAAGTGCAGAAGATGGTGCAGTACCTGCTGAGCCTGGGCGGCGTGCCGGCGGCCGACTCTGCCGATGCCCTCGCCTGCGCCATATGCCATGCCCATTTTCATCCGTTGACGCAGCGTCTGAAGGAAACCGGCCAGCTCAAGCCCAGCCAGGCCAGTCGCGTCCGCGGCGGACGCCTGGTGAGCTAGCGCCATAACAAGGAAATCTCATGATTGGTCGTATTACCGGCAACGTGCTCGACAAGACGCCACCCGTCGTCTGCATCGATGTCAACGGCGTCGGCTATGAAATCGACGTGCCCATGAGCACGTTGTACAACCTGCCCGAAAAAGGGGCCCAGGTCACCTTGTATACGCACTTGAGCGTGCGCGAAGACGCGCATACGCTGTACGGCTTCTCGACGGCAAGCGAGCGCAGCGCGTTTCGGGCGCTCATCAAGGTGACCGGCATCGGCGCACGCACCGCCCTGGCGGTTTTGTCCGGCATGACGGTGGACGAACTCGCCAGCGCCATCACGCAGCAAGAGAGCGGCCGGTTGACGCGCGTGCCGGGGATTGGGAAGAAGACGGCCGAACGCCTCCTGCTTGAATTGCGAGGCAAGCTGGGCGCCGATCTGCCGTCAATGCCCGGATCGGCCGCAGCTTCCGGCCGGGACGACATATTGAACGCCCTGCTGTCCCTGGGCTATTCCAACAACGAGTCCCAGGCGGCCATGAAAAACCTGCCCGAGGGCATCGACGTCGCCGACGGCATACGCCAGGCATTGAAGTCACTGGCCCGTGCCTAAAATGCTTCCATAGCTGGCCAGGTCCACATTTCCGCCACTGAGCAGGACCCCGACCCGTTTGCCGCGCAGAGGTACCAGCTCGTTCAACACCGCCGCGGCGCCCAGGCATCCCGTGGGCTCGACGACGATCTTCATGCGCTGCGCAAAGAAGCGCATCGCCTGCTTCAGTTGATCGTCGCTCACGGTGAGGATGTCCTTCGCATGCTGGCGGATGATGGGGAATGTCAGTGTGCCCAGCGCCTGGGTCAATGCTCCGTCGGCGATGGAGTCGGGCGGCGGGATGCGGTGGATTTCACCCGAGCGGAAGGACTGTTGGCCGTCATTGCCCGCCATTGGCTCGACGCCGTACACCTCGCAGTCCGGCGCGATGGCGTGAGCGGACAGCAGCGATCCGGCCAGCAGGCCGCCCCCGCCCAATGGAATGAAGAGCGCGTCGAGTCCTCCCGCGTCTTCGAGTAACTCCTTTACGGCCGTGCCCTGGCCGGCGATGACGTCGGGATGATTGAACGGCGGAATGAGAGACAGCCCTTCCTTCTCAACATATTCGGCCGCAACGGCCTCGCGATCCTGCGTCAGTCGATCGTAGTCGATCACCCGCGCCCCATAGCCCAGCGTGGCGGCCTTCTTGGCAGCCGGTGCATCGCTCGGCATGACGATGGTCGCCTTGACCCCTTGAAGACGCGCTGCCAACGCGACCGCCTGAGCATGATTGCCTGACGAAAATGCCACCACCCCCGCTTCGCGCTGGCGGGGCGACAAGCGGGACACCGCGTTGTAGCCGCCGCGGAACTTGAAGGCGCCGATGCGCTGGAAATTCTCGCACTTGAAGAACACCTGCGCGCCCAACCGGTCATCGAGTGTCTGGGATCGCATGACGGGAGTCCGGTGAGCCTTGTCGCCCAGGGCACTGGCCGCCCTTTCCACGTCCTCGTAGCTTGGTAATTGGATGCTCATGTTATGCCTGTAAAGAGGGATAGCCCGTGTGCCGACTCGCTTCGGCGCAAAAACCCGATTATGCTGCAATCCGGCCGACGCTGCGCAAGCGGTGACGGGTGGTGTACGATTACTGTAAATATAATCAGCACGATCATCATGGCCATCCATTCCGATTCGCTTTCCAGCCTTCCCGTTCCCGAGCGCATCGTTGCACCCCAAAGCGCGTCGCCCAACGAGGATTCCATCGAACGGGCCCTGCGCCCGCGTACGCTGGCCGAATACATCGGACAACAACGGGTGCGTGAACAGCTCGACATCTTCATTGCAGCGGCCAGAAACCGGGGCGAAGCCCTGGACCACGTACTCCTGTTCGGCCCGCCGGGCCTGGGCAAGACGACGCTGGCCCATATCGTCGCGCACGAAATGGGCGTGCAGATGCGCCAGACCTCCGGGCCCGTACTCGAGCGTCCCGGCGACCTCGCCGCGCTGCTCACCAATCTCGACAAGAACGATGTCCTGTTCATCGACGAGATCCACCGGCTGTCGCCGGTCGTCGAAGAAATCCTGTATCCCGCCCTCGAAGACTTTCAAATCGATATTCTTATCGGTGAAGGGCCGGCGGCGCGCAGTGTAAAGATCGACCTGCAGCCCTTTACCCTGGTCGGCGCCACCACGCGGGCAGGCATGCTGACCAATCCCTTGCGCGACCGCTTCGGCATCGTCTCGCGGCTGGAGTTCTACAACGCCGACGATCTCACCCATATCGTGACCCGCAGCGCCAAACTGCTGAATGCGGAAGCTACGCACGAAGGCGCGATCGAAATCGCGCGCCGGGCTCGGGGTACACCGCGGATCGCGAATCGGCTGTTGCGACGCGTGCGCGACTACGCAGAGGTCAAGGCCAACGGACGCATCGATGCAGAGATTGCCGGCGCCGCGCTCGCCATGCTGGAAGTGGACCCTCAAGGGCTGGACCTGATGGACCGCAAGCTTCTGGAGGCCATCGTGCACAAGTTTGATGGCGGCCCGGTGGGGGTGGACAGCCTGGCCGCCGCGATCGGCGAAGAACGCGACACGATCGAGGACGTCATCGAACCCTACCTGATACAGCACGGCTATCTGCAGCGCACGCCGCGCGGACGTATCGCCACGCTCACGACCTGGCGTCACCTGGGGCTGACGCCGCCACGGCAGCCCGACACGCCCGATCTGTTCGCCTGAGCGGTTTAACGAGCCTTTTGGCTTGGCCCGACTACCCGACCTGTCTGCCGAACCTGTTCAGCCGATCTGTTTAACAGGTCTGTATTGCCCGATCAGTAGCCCAGACCCGCTGCAGGTTACATCACCGCTTTCGACTGGCCAAAAACGCGGTCGCTTTGACGGCACCAATAGTCGAAGGTGCTATTGACGATGGACGGCTTGAGCAGGTAGTCGTGAGCCTCTTGTGCCAAGGCGTCGGGCACGGGCGTGAGTGGACCAAGCGCTTGGGCCCGTATTTGCATCCTTGCCGCCCTCTCGAGGTACACCGACAGGTACGTCGCCTCTTGTAGCGTCTTTCCCGTGGTCAGATAACCATGGTGCGCCAGGAGAATGGCGCGCTTGTGGCCTAAGGCGTTGGAAATAAGGACGCCTTCCTGGTCGGCGATCGGAACCCCCGGCCAGTCGCCCAGAAAGGCGCAATCATTGTAGAAGGGTGTCATGTCCATCTGGATAATGACCAGTTCTTGCCGCGCCGCAGCCAGGGTCGATACCCAGGGTGCATGGGTATGGACGATGGCATTGACATCGGGCCTGGCTTTGTAGACCCACAGATGGAAGCGCGTCGCCGGATTCGCCATGCCCTCGCCCGTGAGCGTATTGAGATCCTGGTCCACCTCGATGAAATCCTTGTCCGTTGCCTCATCGAAGCCGAGCCCGAAACGCAAGGTCCAATAAGCGTTCTCACGCGTGGAGCGTGCGCTGATCTGCCCTGCCAGCCCTGCCTCCTGTCCCGTCATGGCGAGGATACGGCACGATGCGGCCAAGGTCTGGGCCAGTGTTCGCGGCTGTACCTGAAGATGCTGCTGCATCTCGTCCGTTGCCCGCTTGTCGAAATACTCTTTGCTGCGCAAGGAGTCATTCATGTTTCCCTCCGTTTTATCCACGTGTCCGAAGTCGGTCGATACGATTACATATGGCGCGAACTACATGCCCAATACGCGCGGCAGCCAAATGGCGACAGCCGGGAAGAACATGACGATCGCCAAACCCGTGAGTTGCAGGATCACGAACGGCACAATGCCACGGTAGATATGCTGCATGGTCACGCCGGGAATCTTTGCGCCCTTCATATAGAACAAGGCATAGCCAAACGGCGGCGTCAGATAAGAAGTCTGGAGATTGACGGCCAGCATGATCGCAAACCAGATAAGGAAGTCTTCTTTCGCCACATGCGAGCCAAGGTCCAGCGTGTCGAGTATGGGCGTGAAGACCGGCAAGATGATCAATATGATCTCGATCCAATCGAAAAAGAAGCCCATGATGAAGACTACGAGCATCATGATGAAAAGGATGCCGACCGGCCCTATGCCCAGGTTCTCGAAGAAAGTGGAAATGATGTCGTCGCCGCCCAGCGATCGGAACACATACGAAAATGCCGTCGCCCCGAGAAATATCATGAAGATCATGGCGTTCGTCTTGGCCGATCTGACCAACACCTCTTTCATGATCGCGTAGCTGACATTATTTTTTGCCGCCGCCAGAATGATGGCGCCAAACGCCCCCACGCCGCCCGCCTCGGTCGGCGTCGCCCAACCGACAAAGATCGAACCGAGTACCAACGCGATCAGGAACACCGGCGCCACAAAGCTTCGCAGCACCAAGCCGGCCAGTTCGGCCTTGCTCGATGGTCCCTCGTCCTTGCCGAGCGGCGGCGCGAGCTTGGGCTTGATGAGACACAACACAAAGATGTACACCACGTACAGTCCGGCTAGAATCAGGCCGGGAAACAACGCCCCCATAAAGAGCGATCCCACGGACACCGCCAACAAATCCGCAAGGATGACCAGCATGATGCTGGGCGGTATCAGTATGCCCAGCGTACCCGACGCTGCAATGGTGCCTGCGGCCAATTCGACCTGATAACCCCGTCGCAGCATCACGGGCAAAGCCAGCAGTGTCATCATAATGACTGATGCACCCACAATGCCCGTGGTCGCGGCAAGTATGGTTCCCATCAAGGTGACTGAAATGGCGAGTCCGCCCGGAAGGCGCCTGAGGAGCACCTGAAGGCAGAACAGCAAATCGGTGGCTATGCCGCTACGCTCGAGCATGGTGCCCATGAAGATGAACATGGGTATGGCGACAAGTATCGACTTTTCAGCGACGCTGCCCCAGATGCGTGCGGTAATGTTGTAGAACTCGACGAATGAGAACAAATCGAAGTGATAACCGATGAGTCCGAAACCCAGGGCCGTTCCGCCCAGTACGAATGCGACGGGATAACCTGTAAACATCAGCACCGCCAAGGCTGCAAACATGAATACCGGTAGATTGCCGAGAATATCCATTTCTTATTTTCCCGTCTTATCGATTTGTGGCTACCGGATCTTGCAGGGCGGCCTCGCGCTCATCGTCAATGGAGCCGGGTCCGACCAAATCCGGCCTGCACAGCCTGACGATGCTGCGCAACAACATGCTGATTCCCGCGACAAGCAACACCAGCGTCCCGAGAGGGATGGTGGCCTTGATGAGCCACCGGTACGGCAGACCGGTAGCTGATGACGAAATTTCGTTCGCCAGCCAGGAACGCTGGGTCAACTCGACGCCGTAGTACATGACGACAAGACAGAAGGGAACGAGAAACAAAATGGCGCCGATGATTTCGATCCAGCACCGTGTCCGACGTCCCAGTTTTTCGCGCACGATATCGATCCGAACGTGCGTATCATGCACATAGCCCAGACCCAGGCAAAACATGAACAAGACGGTATGCAGGTGCCATTCCAATTCCTGCAACTTGGAAGAACCTACGGAAAAGAAGTGGCGCCCTATCACGTCGACCATGATGACCGCCACCAGGACCAGCGCCGCCCATGCAGCCACATAGCCGACTTTCTCGGCGAACGCAGCCAACGCGTTCGACACCTTCAAGATACGCTGCATGCTACAGACTCCTGTGGAGATTTGGGGCTCGCCATTGCTCGCGGACCCACTCGATGCGACGGTCCTATGTGGTCGCCACTGCGCGCCTGCCCCATCGGCACACGGACCGATGGAGCGTACTTTGGCGCATCAGTCCTTCACAGAACTGGCTTGGTCCCACGCCTTGTATTCCTGGCGGAATTTGACGTAGTGATCGTAAGCTTTCTTGAACTCCGGATACTTGGCGGATTCTTCGGCGGCCACTTGATCCCAGGCCTCGCGATAGGCTTTCATGATCTCGGGCGACCATTGATGAGAGGTCACACCTTTCGCCTCGATAGCCTTGAGCGCAACCGCCTGCTTGGCCTCGCCCTCGGCGATTGCCTGCCTGACGTTATCCCCGCACATCATCTCGACCTGCGCCTGCTGGGTCTTGGACAGTTCCTTCCACTTGTCCATATTGATGATGATTTCGTACAGGGTGGCCGGCTGGTGCCATCCGGGGAAATAATAGTGTTTGGCTACTTGGTGGAAACCCAACTGCAGGTCCACGGCCGGCATGGCGAACTCGGCAGCGTCGATGGTGCCGAGCTCAAGAGCGGGGAAAATATCGCCCGCAGGAATGAGCTGCGCTGAAACGCCCAGCTTTTCGACAACTTTTGCGCCCAATCCGAAAATGCGCATTTTCAGGCCCTTGAGATCGTCGACCGTCTTGATCTCTTTGCGGAACCAGCCCGAAGCTTCCGCCACGGTTCCCCCGCACATGATGCCCTTTATGTTGTTGCGCGCGTAGATTTCCTCGTACTGCTCCTTGCCGCCGCCGTAATAGAAGTACGCCAGCATCTCGGGCCATTTTGGTCCAAAGGGCACCGCAGAAAAAATGGCAAGCGCGGGATGCTTGCCATAGTAGTAACCGGAAACGCCCCAACAGACATTCACAGCGCCGTTGGATACAGCGTCGAAACATTCTCCCGGAGGAATCAAGGCTCCTGGCTCGAACACCTGAATCTGTATGTTGCCTCCGGACACCGCCTTTATCTTCTTCGATATGTCGACCGCCTGGGTCCCCACATGCGGCAATTTCGTCGGAAACCAGCTTTGCATCTTCCAGCGGACGGGTTTATCTTCCGCGTGAGACACATTGCCGCCGAGCATGAACCCCGTTGCCATACACAGGATTGCCACCTTCACGCCCCAATTCACAGATTTGCTCACAGTACACCTCCTCGTGGATTTCGTTGGTGTTGCGTCGTCTACAGGCTCGGCCGGATAACCGCCTGCTTCGATCTTCTGAATTGCGTTGCCTTATCACGCGCCAAAGGTACACGATAGTTTCCTAGTCCGCAACATATATTTCCTATCAGTATCACTCTTTTGACCTATATATTTCTCCTAAGGAAATTTGTAGCAATCTCGGGTTGCCTTTTAGGAAACTCAGTACTACGATAGGATGGGAATGGAACCCAATAACTCTTAGCCCAGGAGGAATTCATGGAAGCGCAGCACTTTAAGGAAAGACTGAAGGGAAAGCTGGAACCCACCCAAGGCGGGTCCATCTACGTGGACCCCAGCAAGCTTGAATGGCAAAAATCTCAGTTCGACAAAATCTGGATGAAAGTTCTGTACCGCAACGATGAAGCAGGCGAGATGACGGTGCTGCTCAAATGGGAACCCGGCGCTGTACTGCCTTTTCATCGCCACCCGGAAATCGAGCAAAGTTGGGTTCTTGAAGGTTCCTTCTACGATCATGACGGCATCTGTCGGGCCGGCCAATTCGTATGGCGTCAGCCAGGCTCCCTTCACGAAACCCGCACGGATGAAGGTTGCGTGATACTGGCCGTTTATCGCAAGCCCAATGTGTTTTTCAACGCGGCCGGCTTCGAAAAGACAAACTGATACCGAGCGCGAGCGCACCCGGCAAGGTCTCACGCCGGGCGGGCTACAATGAGGCATCAATGAACTCGGCCGGCCCGTCTCGCCGTCGCGCAGAGTGCGGCAGATGGCATGCAAAAACAATGAAGGCAAAACAGATGAAAGCTGTCGCGCCGCGCGCGAGCGGGAAGGCAGCCACCCGAAAGCAACCCGACATCACGACAGACGAGATTGCGGTGTGCAGCCGCCTGCGCGCATTACGCACCAGCAGCGGGCTGACGCTTGAATCGCTTGCAGAGCGTTCCGGATTCACCAAAGGCTATCTGTCTAAGATCGAGAATGGAAGAAACGCGCCGCCGATTGCGTCCCTGGCCCGCATCGCGCGAGCCATGGACCAGGACCTCAGCTACTTCTTCGTCGATCCGGCATCGCACGAAGAAGTGGAAAAGGATCCGGCCGATGCGAAGGTGTCGGTCGTGCACCGATGGGAACGCAAGCCGATCGTACGAGGAGGAACGGCGTTCGGCTATGACTATGTGAGCCTCGCGCACAAGAAGGGGCGCAAGCATATGGAGCCGTTCATCTTCACCTTTCCGTCTGAAGTGGATATCAACACGTACTTCGAACATCCCGGTGAAGAATTCATCTACATCATGACCGGCGAGGTCGAATTCGAAGTGAAAGTCGATGGGAGGCTGCGGCAATGGAAGCTCGAAGCCGGAGACAGTATTTACTTTGAATCGGGGCTACCCCACCGGGGGCGCAGCATCAGCGGCGATGCCCAAGCCCTGGTGGTCGTCATGGAGACAGGTACCGACACCGCAGAGAACACGCCTTGACGAGCATGAGCCGTTACGTTCTCACGTCCGACAGGGGCCGGGCCACTGTATGCACATCAAGGACGCTCGAGCTTATCAAGTTTTTGCGACCGGAACGCCCACTCGTCGGCATCCGGCATAGGCAGTACGGGCCCCCGTGCGGGGGGATAAAGCCTTGATAACCGAGCGTTGATTTCGATGAACTGCCGCTGCTCGCCTTTCAACTCGTAGTCCGCAACGATAGCCCCGACCGGGCAGACCTCCACACATACCGTACAGTTCACGCACGAGACGGGATCGATGACCACATAGTTGGGCCCCACGCGAAATGCATCCACGGGGCACACGTCCACACACTCGCCATAGCGACATGCAATGCACGCTTCAGTTACGACGTTAGGCATGGCCGTTCCCTTGTAGTTGCCTGTAATGAAACATAGTTGTATTATAGGAAACTTCAAAAGGGTGTCAATCGGGAGTCCATCATGCAGGTCGCCGTCGTGCTCTATGATTTCGTCGAACCGATCGAGGTGGCCATTATTGGGACCCTCTCCATGGCGAAGCGCCTCAGTGCCGATCTCTCGTATTTCACGGTGTCCGAAGCGGGGGGTATCGTTCAGCTGCAAAACGGCTTGCGGGTCGACACGGACTTTTCCTTCCACGACGCGCCGTCGTCCGACGTCGTCATTGTCACGGGCGGACCTGGCTGGCGTGCCCAATCGACCAACCCCGGGATGCTCGCTTTCCTCCAGGCCCGAAGCGCCCATGGCGCCTGCATCGCCAGCGTCTGCACGGGTGCATTGATACTCGCGGCCGCAGGCCTGCTTTCCGGCAAACGCGCAACGACTAAGGTTCCTGTCGTCGCGCCGGAAACATGCCCGCTCGATACCCTATGCCAGTCGTTTCCAGATACCGAAGGCGTTCCAGCCCTTGTGGTGGACGAAGGAAACGTGATTACGGGCGGCGGCGTAAGCCTGTGCATCGACCTGACGTTGTATCTCCTGGCACGGTTCCTCGGACAGGATATTGCCCACGAGACAGCGCGCATCATGGAATACAGTGCCGCCTCGGATGCGAATCGGGCCCGATTGCCTGTTCTTCAAGGCCTGGCAGCTGACTAGGTCACCCGAACAATGAAGCGCAAAGTTCAGCCCTGCACGCAGCGCAGCAGTTCAACACCATAGGCCTCCAGCTTGCGAACGCCGACGCCGCTGATCCGGCCCAGGTCTTCCATCGATTTCGGCCGGGATAGTGCGATCTCACGCAAGGTCGCGTCATGAAAGATGACGTAAGCCGGCACGCCATGACCGCGCGCCACCTCGGAGCGCCACGCTCTCAAGTCCTCGAAACGCTGTTGCGCGTCGGCGGGCAGAATGATGTCTGCAGCCTTGGCCCGCGTACCGGTACTGCGCGACCCGCGCGCCTTCCTCTCCGGCTCGCGGCGGAACATCAGGGTGGTTTCGCCTTTCAGCACGCCGCGGCTGGTCTCCGTCAGGGCCAAGGTGCCATAGCCCTCGTGATCCACCGCGAGCAGGCTCTGGGCCAATAGCTGGCGCAGAACGCCGCGCCAGGCTTGTTCCGACAAATCCGCGCCGATGCCGAACACCGAGAGCTTCTCGTGTTCGTACTGCTTGATTCGTTCCGTCGGCTTGCCGCGCAAGATGTCGATGAGGTGCCCGGCGCCGAAGCGTTGGCCGCGCTCGCGCCACAGCCGATAGACCGCCGACAATATTTTCTGCGCGGCAATCGTCCCGTCCCAGGCCTGCGGGGGTTCCAGGCAGGTGTCGCAGTTGCCACAGGGCGCGATCTCCTGATCGAAATAGGCAAGCAGGCGCTGGCGGCGGCACGACACCGTTTCGCATAGACCCAGCATGGCATCCAGCTGGGCGCCCAGGCGGCGGCGAAAGGCCTCATCGCCGGAGGATTCGTTGATCATCCGGCGCTGGTGCACGACGTCCTGCAGGCCATAAGCCAGCCATGCCGTGGCGGGCAGACCGTCCCGGCCCGCGCGCCCCGTTTCCTGGTAATAGCCTTCGACCGACTTCGGCAGGTCGATATGCGCAACGAAGCGGACGTCGGGCTTGTTGACGCCCATGCCGAAGGCGATGGTCGCCACCATGACCATGCCGTCTTCACGCAGGAACCGCGCCTGGTTCTGCGCGCGCACTTCGGACGGCAGGCCGGCGTGGTAGGGCAGCGCCGGTATGCCGTTCTCGCATAGAAACTCCGCCGTGTCCTCGACCCGCGCCCGCGAGAGGCAATAGACAATCCCGCAATCGCCCTCGTGTTCCGCCTGGATGAAAGCCAGCAACTGACGTTTGACTTCATTTTTTTCGACGATGCGGTAGCGGATGTTCGGTCGATCGAAACTGGCGACGAAGTGAGGGGCTCCGTTCAATTGGAGCCGCTCGGCTATCTCACGCCGCGTCACGGTTGTGGCCGTCGCGGTCAGCGCAAGACGCGGGACTTCCGGCCAGCGCTCGTGCAGTATGGACAGCTCGAGGTATTCCGGTCGGAAATCGTGTCCCCATTGCGACACGCAGTGCGCCTCGTCGATGGCAAACAGGGACACGCGACCGCGGGACAGCAAGTCCAGGCAACGGTCAGTCAGCAACCGCTCCGGGGCCACATAAAGCAGGTCCAGGTCACCCGCAAGGAAAGCCTGTTCTACTTCACGGGCCGTGCGCCAGTCCTGTGACGAATTCAGATAGGCAGCGCGCACACCGAGTTCGATCAGGGCGTCGACCTGATCCTGCATGAGCGCGATGAGCGGCGAGATCACGATGCCCGTTCCGGAACGGACAAGCGCCGGTATCTGGTAGCACAAGGACTTACCGCCGCCGGTCGGCATGAGCACCAGCGCATCGCCCCCCTGGACGACATGTTCGATGATGGCTTGCTGGTCGCCCCGGAAGGACTCGTATCCAAAGACTTGCTGCAGAGTGTCGAGCGGAGAAATGGTCATGCTAACGGATGGGTACTGAAAATCGGATGCCTACATCATAGTCGCCACTGATGAGCTCGCGCTGTGCCTCGAGACCTATGCGCAGGTTGGGGCTGTACCAGAATTGCTGCGTCAGGCCGAAACTGTGGCGCGTTTCGCCTATCGACGGGTGTTCGTTCTCGTATACCCCGCGCAGGTCACCCCAACGGCCCAGCCCGATCGTGGCGCCCCACTGCTGCCGGATACCGCCCGGGTAAGTAGAACCGCTCTGGTAACGGCTCAGATCGGCAAAGCCGTCGGTATGCCGTTCGTTCATCCAGGACAACTGCAGATCCTCCAGCACGTCGATGCGATAGGCGGCCTGGTAACGCCAGCCTTTTTCGATGCCGCGATGGGCACGTGCCACCCCGGCGCTCCATACGCCCCAGCCGCGGGCATCGTATTCGCCTCCCACGCCTGTGGTGATCAGGTCGGGGGCCAGCTCCAATTGGGATTCCAGGTTGAAGCCGGAGCCGAGGCTATAGCGCACTGCCGTGTTGCTGGCCGTGGGTCCATAGGACAGATCGCCTTCGGAAAAATCGGAAGCGTAATCAATCGCGCCGACGGACATGGAATACTGCCAGGAACGGTCGTCGTTCGATGTGACCTGTGACGACTGTGAAATGCTGATGCCGCCCAATCGGGCTGTGCTGCCCCACGCAGGCGCCGCCACGTCCTTGCTGCCCAGGACGATGCTCATGCCGCCTTCACCGACATAACTCCAGTTCCGTGCGCCCAGGGTCCAGGGCCGCGTCGACGGGGCGGGCAACCAGCGCGACCCGGGCCGGCGAGAGCGGCGCCAGGTTGCCGATCCTCGTATGCCCGGCGACGACGGCGATACGTGGCGCTGGCGCCAGGAAAGCCGATCGTCCGGGCCCCAGAAGAAATCGTAGGAGATGTCCGGGATGGGCGGCGCATCCAATCCGGCCTCGGCGCTCTCCGTAAATGAAAGGTCCTCAGGCGGCGGAAGCGAGACAGGAGGCGCGACATCGATCTCCGGAACGGCATAAAGCTGTACCGGTGCCAGACGTCGAAACAGGGGCCCCGCGGCCGGCGAACCTCCGGCCGGCGAACCTGCGGCGGTCGATACCGGAGCGGCCACGGGTCCTTGCGCGCGAGCCGGGGCCAAAGCGGCGACCAGCACCATGGCAAGGGCGTGCAGCGTGACAGGCAGACACTTCATCGAGCGGGCATCCCGGGAGCGTGCAGCGCGTGCGATCAATGGGATCGCTCCTTGACGGGCGCCTGAAGCAAGGCGTCTTCGTTGGCGTCCAGCGATTTCTTGATCGCACTGTATTTTTCGAGCAGCGCCGATTTGTAGACCACGCCCAGCAGTCGCTGAGGTTCATCACGCGTCACCACGGGCAGGCGTTCTCCCTCGAACTGGACGAAATAGGCTTGCGCCTCATCCAGCGTCATATCGGGATGTAGCGTCTTGACGAAATCCAGGCGCAGCACGTCGCCGGCCGTCTTCTGCTGCACATCGTTCTCGCTCAGCAGAAGGCGGGTCAGATCCTGCTGGGCGATCACGCCCTGGAAGGCGCGATCGCCGTCCACCACATACAGATACTTGACCGGGTACTCCAGGAACATTTGCAGGGCCTCGCTGACGGGGGTTGTCGTGGCGACGACCGTATTCGCCGGGCGCACAAGCTCTGCGATCAGCGTATGGCGCAGCCTGTAGCGCAGCAAGGCATCCCGCTCCCGCGTCACGGTGACGTCATACATCGCAACCTCGGCCACGGCGCGCGACACGAAATAAGCCACGACGCAAGCTAGCATCAAGGGCAGGACGATCTGGTAACTGAGCGTCATTTCGAACACCATCAAGATGGCCATCAGGGGCGCGCTGGTTGCTGCCCCAAGAAAGCTCCCCATACCGACGAGCGTGTACATATAGGTGTCGGCCGCCATCCCGGGAATGAAAAAGCCGACAGCCAACCCGAAGAGCGTTCCCAGCGCCCCGCCGACGAACAGGGCCGGCGTGAATACGCCCCCGACGGCGCCGGATCCCACGGTCAGCGCCGTAGCAATGACCTTGCAAACCAGGATCAGTACGACGGCATGCCAGGTCCAGGTTGCATGCAGAAGCGAGTACACGACGCTATAGCCATTACCGGCGACCTCCGGTATGAACATCAGCAGCACGCCGAGCAAGAAACCGCCCAGTCCCAGGCGCGCTGGCAAAGGCAAGCCTGTCCGACGGAACTGCCGGCGGGTGAAATCCAGAAATTTGAGAAACAGCGGTGCGCACAGTCCGGCCAGTACGCCAAGCACGAGAAACGGCAGCACCTGGACAGCCAGAATCTGTGACATGCCGTCCATCGCGTACGTCGCTTCATAATGGCCGGTCGTCCGCATCACAATATTGGCGGACGCGGCCGCCACGATAAGCGGGCCGAAGCTTTGCATGCGCATCGTCCCGAGCACGATCTCGGCCACGAACAAGGCCCCGGCGATGGGCGCGCCATACGCAGCAGCCACGCCTGCGGCCGCGCCACAGGCGACCAGCAGCCTTAACCTGGCGGTGCTGAAATAGCTGAATCGCCCGATGGCCGACGCACTGAGCGACGCCAGGTGCACCATGGCGCCTTCGCGCCCTATCGACCCACCCGAAGCGACGGAAGCCAGGGACGACGCCGACCGGAGCAAGCCCTGCCGCACGGACAGACGACCATCGCCGATCGCCACGGCCTCCATATAGTCGGAGCTGGCGCCCGCCCTTACTTTCCCGGCCAGCCACAACAGCGTGCCTGCCACGATGCCGCCCAGCACCGGGAACAGCAGGCGTCCATACCAGGGCAAATCCTGCGTGACGCGAACGATGGATCCACTGTCTCCGGTAGCGACCAGTTGTACCAGTCGCATGCCTTCGTGAAACACAATGGTGGCAAAGGCGCCCAGCACACCCACCAGCGCGGCCCAGCCGAGCATTGCCGGCAAATCCGACAGCCACGCGTACTCCGCAAGGCGCTCGCGCACCGACTGGACGTTCTTCCAGATCATGCGAAGCCCGTATGACGACAATCAAAAACCATAACCTGCGACATGCATCTATTTCAATCCATTTCCGCCGCTTGCCACCCACTTGCCGGGCAGGCACACTGCATTCTATGGAAAATCCAATGGTAAAAGTACTGGTCGTCGACGACGACCCCGCGCTGCGGCAGCTGCTGGCGGACTATCTCAACCGCCACCACTACGACACTTTGCTGGCGCCAGATGCCAGCGACCTGCCCGCGCGCATACAGAAGTTCTCCCCGGACCTGATCGTGCTCGACCGGATGATGCCGGATGGCGACGGCGCCGAGGCCTGCCGCCGCCTGCGACAGCAAGGCGAAGACATCCCCGTCATTTTACTCACAGCACGTGACGAGACCGTGGACCGCGTCATTGGCCTGGAAGCCGGGGCCGATGACTACCTGGGCAAACCCTTCGACCCGCGGGAGCTCCTCGCGCGGATCGAGGCCGTGCTCCGCCGCAAGAAGGGCGCCTCGGCCCTGACCAAGGACCAGCCGGTCGCTTTCGGACCTTTCGTGTTCGACCCCGCCACGCGTCAACTCTTGAAGGACAAGCAGCTCATCAAGCTGACGGGCGGCGAAGTCAATCTGCTCGAAGCCCTGGTCAGCAACCCGGGCAAGCCGCTCTCGCGCGACCGCCTGCTGGCTCTCGCCAGGGACGATGACGAAGGCGAGCGGAACGACAGGGCCATCGACATTGCCGTGCTCCGCCTGCGCCGGGCCATCGAAGACGATCCAAAGCAGCCCAGGTGGATACAAACGGTATGGGGCGTCGGTTATCGATTCTCGCCCTGAGCCGCGCCTGATGTTGCGATCCCTGCTACCCCGTTCCCTCAGTGCGCGCATGGTGCTCCTGACGCTGGGAACGATCCTGCTCGTTCAGGCGGCCACCTTCGCCACCGTCTCCCTCTACCGCAAGCAATTCACCGAGGACGTGGCTGTCGTCTTCACGGCCACGACCATACGCACGCTGCGTGCCTCGCTGGCCGAGATCCCGGCTGAACAACGCGCGGACTTCGTTCGCAGGGCATCCCAGAACGAATGGCACCTATGGTCCCGGAGCCTGCCCGCCAACGCCAGTTTCGAAGACCGGCGCGCGCAGGCACAAAAGCGACGCGAACAGTCGGCGCCGCCACCCGGCGACATACGCAACAACCTGCGTTCGTTCGTCGAGGCTCTTAACGAGCGGCTCGACGACGATACCCGCGTAGCGCTGTCGCGGGGCTCCACGCCACGTCTCTATATATCCTTGATGGCTCAGCCCGACGAAGGGGATGCCCGCCATAATCGCGAATGGCTGGTGATTCCGCTGGACCGCATCGCGCCGCCGGTGGCGACACCTTACATTGTCATGTGGCTTAGCGGCATGGCTCTGTTCCTGTTGCTTGCAGCGGCCTTCGCCTGGCATATCAGCCGCCCGCTGACGCGGCTGGCCAAAGCGGCCGACCAGCTTGCGGCGGGACAGCCGCAGCGCGTCGTGCCGTCCGGGCCTGCCGAAACCCGCGTCCTCGGTGAACGATTCAACGCCATGCTCGATACCCTGGCTGAGTCCGATGCGGTGCAACGCACCCTGCTCGCCGGTCTGCCCCATGACTTGAAGGGGCCGCTGTCGCGCATGTGGCTGCGCATCGAGATGGTCGACGACCCCACGTTCAAGGACGGGATGCGGCGCGACGTCCAGGAAATGCAACGCATGGTGGACCAGTTCATCGGATTCGTGCGCGGCTCGGACCCCGGCTCTTACCAATTCGCGCCGCTGCAACTGGATCGCTGGTTGGAAGACCAGGTAGCCGCCTGGGAAAGCATAGGCAGCGACGTTCGGCTTACCCACCTGGCCGGTCAGTCCGTGACGTTGAACGCTGACCGAACTGCGCTAGGCCGGCTCATGGACAACCTCGTCACCAACGCCTTCAACCACGGAAAGCCGCCTGTGGAAGTGTCACTCGATGTCAAGGCACGGGACGCCATCATCACCGTCTCCGACCACGGTCCCGGCATTTCAGCCGAGCGCCGTCACGAGGCGCTGCGCCCCTTCTCGCGGCTCGACGATGCCCGGACGCGCAGCGGTTCTGTCGGCCTGGGTCTCGCGCTGGCCGATTCCATCGTCAAGGCGCACGACGGCACCCTAATTTTGCAGGATGCACCGGGGGGAGGTTTGCAAGTCAGCATACGGCTGCCGCTCTCGTAATGCGCCAGACGCTGCCTATTTGCCGAAGGCGGGCGGCGTGGGCGCGATGGACAGGCCGAACATGCGCCAGTAGACCCAGATGTTGAAGATCAGCGCCACCGGCAGCGCGATGATGGTGCCCGACAAGACGAGGCGCAGGGAATCGACCGAAGCGGCCGCATCCCAGATCGTGATGTCGTCCAGTACGAGGTACGGGAAGAAACTGTAACCGAGCCCGCCCAGGATGACGAGGAATACGCACAGCGTCAGCACGAAGGGCAAGGCCGTGGTGCGATAGCTGCTATTGATCATGCGCTGAAGACACATTTCGATCGACACGAAACAAGTCAGCAAGCCCACCCACAACATCACTACCGCGGGCCATTGAGGCCCGTCGCTCCATTTCAGGAAGACGCCCGCATTGGCAAAAGCCAGCACGACCGATACGCCGACGGCGCCGGCCGCGGCCCAGCGCACGGCCCGCCGTCCCCACATGACGGCGCGCGCCCGCAATTCCCCCGCCACGCGCATGATGAGCCACGCGGCACCCAACAGACAATAGGCGGCCACCGCACACAGCGCCAGGAATACCGAGAACCAGATATCGCCCGATTGGGTCTGATAGGTGACCACGACCTGCGCCAACAGAAAGCCATGGGCGAGCGCGGTGATGACCGAGCCGATGGCGAAGCCGGTGAGCCACCGCGCCTGCAGTTCCAGCGGAGCGCGAAGCCGCAACTCGAACGACACGGAACGCAGCAGTACGCCCAGCGCCAGCACACAGAGCGGCAGGTAAAGCTCACTCATGACGCTGCCCCACGCCTTGGGAAAGGCGGCGACAAAGAGGCCCATGCCGAGGAAAAGCCAGAACTCGTTGGCATCGCGCCACGGACTCAGCAGCGCAAGCATCCTGGGCCGCAAGTCGGCAGGCGCAAAGAGGGCCAGGCAGCCGACACCGATATCGAAGCCATCGAGGACCGTCCCCGCGACGATGATGGCGAAGAACAGCACCATGAACACCAGCGGCATCCAGAAGGCAGGGTCCTGGACCGAAAGCCCCAGGGCGGCGGCAAGCGGAGAAATCATGCACGCCCCCTTCGTCGGGCGATGGGGACGACGCCGTAGCGGGCGATATGCCGCAACAACTGAAAGAATCCCGCCAGGAAAGCCAGATACAGCACCCCATACGCCAGATACCCGCCCATCAGCACCTCGATCGGTGTATCCCCTGTAATTTCGCTGACCGTGACGGTCCCGTTCACCGCGTACGGGAACGATCCGAAAAGAAGGTAGGACAACCCGGCAAGGAGCATCGCCCAGCCCGAGAACGTCATGCCTACCAGAACGTGCCGCCACCCGCGCGAAAACGCTGCCGCATCGAAGTGCAGCTTGCGTGCCCTCCATAAAGTGACCCATGCCACCAGCGCCATCGCGCAGCCCACCAGCAGCGCGATCCGGAAAGACCAGAAGGTCGTGCCTACGGGCGGCGTCATGCCGGCAAACTGGTCCAGGCCGCGCCACGTTCCGGCCGCGTCCCGACCCAGCAGGGCGCCTCCGGCTCGGGGCCACGCCACCACGGCGCGGTTGGCGGCGACGGTGGCGTCGGGCAAGGCGAACAGGACCAGGTCGGGCTGCACGCCACTACGCCAGTAAGCCGCGGCCGCAGCCGCCTTGGCCGGCTGATGTTGTGCCGTCACGTGGCTGCTTCCCACGATCATGAGCGCCTGAAGCAGCACGCCCGCCGCAGCGACCCACAGGCCGGTCTTGAACACCAGGCGACCGCTGTCGTCCAGGGGGCGGCGCAGCGTTTGTGCCGCTACGACGCCCGTCATCAGGAAGGCCACGGTCAGGGCGCTGCTCAGCAGAAAAAGGCCTGCGTACCAGGGCATGGCGGGATTGAAAAGCACCTGAACCCAGTCCCGCACCTGATATTGGCCGTTCACCATATTGGCGCCGACCGGCGTATGCATCCACGACACCAGCGCCACCAGCCAAAAGCACGACACCGTCACGCCCACCGCCACCATCAGCACGATCACGGCGTGAACCCGGTCCGACACCTGGCGCTGGCCGAACAGCATGGCGCCCAGGAAGCAAGACTTGAAGATGAAGGCGGACAGTATGCCGGCGGCCAGCAGCGGACCGGCGACGTCGCCGATCTTGTCCATCAGCGACGGCCACAGGCTACCGAACTGAATCAGCACCGGCATGCTGGCGGCAAAACTGAGGACGAACGCCAGCGCGAACACGCGTACCCAGAAACGATAGGCGGCGATCCACGCTGCATGCTCCGCGCCCAGCGAGCGGACCCGGAAATACAGCAGCATCCAGGCCAGGCCCAGCTCTATGACCAGAAAGAGCAGCATGAAGCCAAGACTGGAAAAGAACTGGATTTGTGATAACCACAATGTCGAGTACGTCATAATGAGCGGTAGTTTAGAGCCAGTTCCGCGTTTGTAAACACCTTGACGCGAGCATTCTCCTGCGAACGTGGCAAAATGCTTACTTCGCCCCACTACCCTGCTTCCTATCTTCTTTGTATGACTTCAGTGCCTCATCCCGTTCCTGTATCGAACTTTCTTCGCACCATTATCGACAACGACCTTGCACAAGGCCGCTATGCCGGCAAGCGGTGGGCAGGCAAGCCGGGACCCGCATCGGTCCAGGAACAAGGAAGCACGGATCCCGCCCGGATACGCACCCGATTTCCGCCGGAACCTAACGGCTACCTGCATATCGGCCACGCCAAAAGCATCTGCCTGAACTTCGGCCTGGCGCACGACTACCAGGGCGCCTGCCATTTGCGGTTCGACGACACCAACCCGGAGAAAGAAGAAGACGAATACGTCCGGGCCATCATCGACATGGTGAAGTGGCTGGGCTTCGACTGGTCTTACCAAGGCGAAGAAAACCTTTACTTTGCCAGCGATTATTTCGGCTACATGTACGCGTTCGCCGAAGCGTTGATCTCGGCGGGCCACGCCTATGTCGACGAGCAGAGCGCCGAGGAAATGCGGGCAACGCGCGGCACGCTGACCGAAAAAGGCAGCGACTCGCCCTGGCGCAACCGGCCGGCCGACGAATCATTGCGGCTGCTGCGCGAAATGCGCGATGGCGAGCACCCCGACGGCAGCATGGCCCTGCGGGCCAAAATCGACATGGCGTCGCCAAATATCAACCTGCGCGACCCAGTGCTGTACCGCATCCGCCACGTGGCGCACCACCGCACGGGCACGGACTGGTGCATCTATCCCATGTACTCCTGGGCGCATCCGGTCGAAGACGCCCTGGAAGGCATCACACACAGTATCTGCACCCTGGAGTTCGAAGATCAGCGCCCGTTCTATGAATGGATACTTGAGCGCCTGGCCGACCTGGGACAACTCGCCAGGCCGCTGCCCCGGCAACACGAATTCGCCCGGCTCAATCTCACCTACGTCATCACGAGCAAGCGCAAACTGCTGCAACTCGTACGTGAAGGGCATGTCGACGGGTGGGACGATCCCCGCTTGCCAACGCTGGCCGGGTTGCGCCGCCGCGGCTATACGCCGTCCTCCATCCGGCTCTTCTGCGAACGCCTGGGGGTATCGAAGGCGGATTCGCGCATCGACTACAGTGTGCTCGAGCAAGCCCTGCGCGACGACCTCGATCCGACAGCGGCGCGCAGCGTCGCGGTGCTCGACCCCGTCAAGCTGGTCATCACCAATTACCCTGAAGGCCAGACCGAACTGTGCCATGCCCCCCGCAATCCGCACGATCCGGATGCTGGCAGGCGCGAATTCCCCTTGTCGCGCGAGCTCTGGATCGAGCGGGAGGATTTCCAGGAAAATCCGCCGAAGAAATATTTCCGCCTGTACCCCGGCAACACGGTGCGCCTTAAATACGGCTACGTGGTGCGGTGCACGGGCTGCGCCAAGGACGACAACGGCCAGATCACCGAGGTCTATGCCGAGTATCTGCCGGACACGAAGAGCGGTACGCCCGGAGCCGATGCCGTGAAGGTCAAGGGCAACATCACCTGGGTCAGCGCCGCGCATGCCGTGCCGGCCGAAGTCCGGCTGTACGACCGCCTGTTTGCCGATCCACATCCCGACGCAGGCGACAAGGATTTTCTGCAGGCGTTGAACCCGAACTCCCGGCAAGTCGTCCAGGCGTGGCTGGAGCCCGGCACGGATGCCGCGCCGGGAACATGCTGGCAATTCGAACGCCTGGGGTACTTCGTGGCAGACCGCGAGCTATCCACGCCGCAGAAACCGGTGCTGAATCGCGCCGTGACACTCAAGGATTCCTGGATACAGCAGAAATCGTAGGCGCACCCTTCCATGTGTATTCTTTTATTGTGAACCGAGCCGTGAGCGATCCCTCCCCCAAACGAAAAAACCAGCTGGCTCTGGATTTCAAGAGCGCCACGCTCTATGCCTTGCGCGTGGTGCTGCAAAGCCCCGTCACGAGCGAGCTCATCGCCGCCCTCGACAAACGCATGGCGGATGCAGGGTCTTTCTTTGAGAACGAGCCTGTCGTCATCGATGCGACGCTCGTCGAGGCGGCCATAGATTGGGACGCCCTGGTGCAGGCGCTGCGGGCGCACAGCCTGCACCCGGTCGGCGTGGTCGCGGAAGGCGAAAACCTCGATGCAGCCCGCGACGCGGGCCTCGCAGCCGTAGACCTGGCCCATGCCGCCGCGCGGGCGCCCAGCACCCCCGCTCCGGACAAGGAAGTCCCTGTGGTGGCCCCGCCTCCAGCCGCCGAGAAGCCGGCCGCAGCAAAGGCGCAGCCCGCCGCTGCAACGCAGCAAAAAGCGCCGCCGCCTACACCGGCCCCGGCGCTGCCGCCGGCCGCCATGGTCATCAACCGGCCGTTGCGATCCGGTCAGCGGATTTATGCCCGGAACACGGACCTGATCGTCATCGGTGTGGTCAGCCAGGGCGCAGAGGTCATTGCCGACGGCAATATCCACGTCTATGGACCCTTGCGGGGCAAAGCGATGGCCGGGGCTCGCGGCGACACCAGCGCACGTATTTTCACGACGCAGCTGGATCCTGAACTACTGGCTATCGCCGGCGTATACCGCGTGATCGAGACGCAACTCGACGATACGTTGCGCAATCAGCCGACCATCGTCCAGCTGGACGAGGACACGCTGCGCATCACCACGCTGACCAAATAGCAGATATTTTTTGTTGCGAAGCAATATTCAAATAAGTGCAAGTACCGGCAGTTTTACTGCGGTTTTGCATTACGATAACGTGATTTATCAAAACTAAGGAACTCAATCGACATGGCGCGAATTGTTGTGGTGACTTCCGGCAAAGGCGGAGTGGGTAAAACGACCACCAGTGCAAGCTTTTCTTCCGGACTGGCGATGCGGGGCCACAAGACCGTAGTGATCGACTTCGACGTCGGACTGCGCAATCTCGACCTGATCATGGGCTGCGAACGCCGCGTGGTCTACGACTTCGTCAATGTGATCCAGGGCGAAGCCACGCTGAATCAGGCGCTCATTCGCGATAAGCAACTTGAAAACCTCTTCATCCTGCCGGCATCGCAAACGCGCGACAAGGACGCACTGACGCGTGAAGGCGTCGAGAAGGCGCTGAACGACCTGAGCGACATGGGCTTCGAATACATCATCTGCGATTCTCCCGCCGGCATCGAGACAGGCGCGCTGATGGCGTCCTATTTCGCCGACGACGCGCTGGTCGTGACGAACCCCGAAGTGTCGTCCGTCCGGGATTCGGACCGCATCCTTGGCATCCTCTCGGCCAAGTCACGCCGAGCAGAACGCGGCGAAGACCCCATCAAGGAGTTCCTGCTGCTCACCCGTTACAACCCCAAGCGTGTCGCCGAGGGCGAGATGCTGTCGCTGAAAGATATCGAAGACATCCTGCGGATCAAGCTCATCGGCGTCGTTCCCGAATCGGAAGCGGTGCTCCAGGCGTCCAACCAGGGCGTCCCGGCGATCCACCTTCGCGACAGTGATGTAGCAGCCGCCTACCAGGATGTCGTCGCACGCTACCTTGGCGAGGAAAAGCCCTTGCGATTTGTAGATTACGAGAAACCCGGCTTGTTCAAGCGCCTGTTCGGGGGGAAATAATATGTCCTTCCTATCTTTTTTGCGAGGCCAGAAAAAGACGTCGGCCAGCGTCGCGCGCGACCGGCTGCAGCTCATACTGATCAACGAGAGGGGTGACGGCATTACGCCCGACTACCTGCCCCGCCTGCAGAAGGAACTCGTTGAAGTCATCTCACGCTACGTCAAGATCAATCCCGAGGACATCAAGGTCAATCTCGACCGCCAGGATTCGCTCGAGATCCTTGAGGTCAAGATCGAGATGCCGCAAGCGGAAGTGCGCTAGACAAAAAAAACCCTCGGAGTCCGAGGGTTGGGTACGGCATGCGGCGCGTCGCTGCGATCAGCGATTCTTGCCGATCTGGTCACCGATGACGCCGCCGATGGCTGCGCCCCCGACTGTGCCCAGCACTCCGCCACCCGTGACGACGGCTCCGGCCACCCCGCCCAGCCCGGCGCCCGTGACGGCACTTTTCTGGCGATGGCTCATGTTGTCCCACGAAGAACAGCCGGCCATGGTGAAAGCCAGAATGCCGACTGCTGCGAATTTGGTCCAGGTTGTCAGTTTCATTTTTTTCCTCCGAGAATGCGAGTGACGGCTAAAGGTAGCCGATTTGTCAGTGCTCGGGCAAACCCTTATCGCCGCCGTTGTTAGATTGCGCAACAGTTGTATCGACGTTGCGCCTGCCCTCCTTGATGAGCGCCAGCACCTCTTTGAACTGAGGATGCGCCGGCGTTTCCAACCATTCGAACATCGCCATCTCGGACGAAATCCTTTCCAGTCCATGATGATCCCAGCGCCTGCAGGCGGCTTCGCAATCGGCCGCCGTTCCGGAGCCGATGCAGTCCGAAACGAGGATGGGGGCCAGCCCCAGCCCCGCCAGGCCCAAGCCGGTTTGTAACACGCAGACATGCGCCTCTGTGCCGAATAACAACACATTGGGGCGCCCACGCGGTAGCTCAGGCAGAAAGTGCGCTTCGCGCGTCGCATCGAACCACGTCTTGCGTATGGTGTGATCGATCCAGCGCTGGAGCGCCGCCGCGGTGGGCCCGATCTTGTCCGCCCAGTGCTCCGTGGCAATCACCGGGACGCCGACCAGCTGTGCCGCCCGCACAAGACGCTCGGCCCGGGCGAGGAGCCGATGGTGGTCGTGGATCGCGGGCAGCAGCGAGGCCTGCAAATCCACAAGCAGCAGCATGGAGTCGTGGGTGCTGAGTAGCGGCATTCTGGCCTCCGCAGGCGAGGATTACTTGAGGGCTTTATAGCGCAATCGGCGGGGCTTGGCACCCTCTTCACCCAGACGACGCCGTTTGTCGGCCTCGTACTCCTGGTAGTTGCCGTCGAAGAAGACGACCTGCGACTCGCCCTCGAAAGCAAGGATGTGCGTCGCAATCCTGTCCAGGAACCAGCGGTCGTGACTGATGACCATCACGCTGCCGGCGAATTCGAGCAAAGCGTCCTCGAGGGCGCGCAAGGTTTCCACATCGAGGTCGTTGGACGGTTCATCCAGAAGCAGCACGTTGCCGCCTGCGATGAGGGTTTTGGCCAGGTGCAGGCGCCCGCGCTCGCCGCCCGACAGCTTGCCCACCACTTTGTTCTGGTCGCCACCCTTGAAGTTGAAGCGGCCCAGGTAGGCGCGCGCGGGCATTTCGAAGCGCCCCACGGTCAGGAGGTCAGCGCCGTCGGAAATGGCATCGAAGACGGTCTTGTCGTCCGGCAGGGACTCGCGGGACTGGTCGACGTAGGCGAGCTTGACGGTCTGCCCGCGCTTCACGGCGCCTGAATCGGGCTGTTCCTTGCCGGCGATCATGCGGAACAGCGTCGATTTCCCGGCCCCGTTCGGGCCGATAATGCCGACGATGGCGCCGGGCGGCACCTTGAAGCTGAGGTTGTCGATGAGGAGCCGGTCGCCATAAGCCTTGCTGACGTTCTCGAATTCAATGACCTCGTTGCCCAGGCGTTCAGCAACCGGGATGAAGATTTCCTGAGTCTCGTTGCGTTTCTGGTACTCGTGCGAGGACAGCTCCTCGAACCGCGACAGCCTGGCCTTGGCCTTGGCCTGGCGCCCCTTGGGGTTTTGCCGGACCCATTCCAATTCTTTCTGGATCGTGCGCTGCCGGGCCGATTCGGAGGCCTCCTCGTGCTTCAGGCGCTCGTCTTTCTGCTCCAGCCACGAGCTGTAGTTGCCTTTCCAGGGAATGCCATGCCCGCGGTCCAGTTCGAGTATCCATTCGGCGGCGTTGTCCAGGAAGTACCGATCGTGCGTGACGCCCACCACGGTCCCCGGGAACTTGCGCAAGAACTGCTCCAGCCATTCGACGCTTTCGGCATCCAGGTGGTTGGTTGGTTCGTCGAGCAGCAGCATGTCGGGCTTGGACAGCAGCAACCGGCACAGGGCGACGCGCCGCTTCTCTCCGCCCGACAGATTGCCGATAATCGCATCCCAGGGCGGCAGGCGAAGGGCATCGGCAGCGATCTCCATTTGGGTTTCGATGTCGTCCGCGCCACTGGACGCAGCCGCGGCGATGACCGCCTCGAGTTCGGCCTGTTCAGTCGCCAGTTGATCGAAATCGGCGTCCGGTTCGGAATAGGCCGCATAGACCTCTTCCAGGCGCTTCCGGGCGCTGAACAGCTCGCCCAGGCCCTCTTCCACCGATTGCCGCACTGTGTGGCCGGGGTCCAGCACCGGCTCCTGCGGCAGGTAGCCGATCTTGATGCCGGCCATGGGAATCGCTTCGCCTTCGATGTCGCGGTCTATGCCGGCCATGATTTTCAGCAGGGTCGACTTGCCTGAACCGTTCAGACCGAGAACGCCGATCTTGGCCCCCGGAAAGAATGACAGGGAGATATCGCGCAGGATTTGCCGTTTAGGCGGCACGATCTTGCCGACCCGATTCATCGTGTATACGTATTGAGCCATGACAACCAAATCTGGAAGGTGATAAAGCGTCGATTGTAGGCCGGACGGCGAATAAAAGGCCGCCTTTCGCCATACCCCAGGAGCGGCGCAGATGCCCTAAAATAAGGATTCTTCCCATTGCCGCTACTCTTGCCATGTCCTCCGACTACGAATCTTCCCTGGCCTTCACGGCCGACGAAATCGACCTGTTGGGCCGCACCGCCGACGCGCTCAGCGCCTATATGGGCAAGCCCGTTCTGGCCGAAATCATGGATGCCGAAGAAACGGGTTTCGAATGGGTGGTCTTCGCGACGCCGCTCGACATCCATGACGATGCCGCCGACCAGGTCGTCGTGCAGATAGGAGGCGCAGGGGCGCGCCTGCTGGGCAGCACCGGCGGCATGGTCATCGCCGACGGCGACGTCTTCGATTGTGAATATCTATGGGCCATCCAATTGTCCGACCTCGAGGGCGTGCGCTTTATCAAGCTCGATCAGTCGGGCGAGGAAATCGCCTGGACGGACAGCCTGCGCGACATCCTGCCGTTCGCGCTGCACGACCAGCCCGCGCCGCCCGATGACGACGAAGACGGCGATGACGACGGCGGCGATGACGATGACGATGATGACGACCCGCTGGACTCCGGCAGGCCGAGCGAGCCGCGGACGCTGCACTGAATTGCGTGCTGCCGGTGCTGGGGTCGGCCTAGGCCAGTGACCGTGCGCGATCGCGCATGTAGAGCGCCGCGCCTACCGGCCACATCAGGCCGACCAAGGCGCGCGCCGCCACACCCTTCAGGGTATGGCCACGCGGCAACGGCTGATTACTGTGGCGCAGGTGCAGCGAAAACCGCGTGTAGCGGGCGGCGGCGATAAGAAAGGCCTGCGGCTGATAGCGGAACCAGGGCAGGCATTCGACGACCGTATCCTGGGCCAGCAGCCAAAGTCCCAGCGCATGCTGCTGGCTCTCGCGGCTTTGGACAGTGAGGGAATCGGCGCTGTCATGGTAGACCCGGAACACCTGGTTCACGAAGCGGGTCAGGTATCCCGCCCTGGCGATGGCACGCCAGACCAGGCTCTCGGGCACGAACCCGGCGATCTCTTCAGGGAAGGGAAATTGCAGCAAGACGTCGGTGCGCAGGCAACCGAATTTTTCGCCGCGGATATGGTACTTGAACGTCATGTCGAGCGCCGTGGCGTCGAAAATATCGCGCGGGTACATGTCGCCGACAATATGGCCGTCCGGCCGCGCACACAGACCCGTGATGGCGACGTAGCGCGAACGCTCCGCGGCCGGTATTTCGTTCCAGGCCGATGCCATGCTGTACAACGCGTTGGTATCCAGGCTGTCGTCGCTGTCGAGCACAACGACAAGTTCACCATTGGCCTTACGTACGCCCCGGTTGAAGGCCGTTTTCTTGTGCTGGTTCTTCTGCCATATGTAGTGGATGGGAAAGCTGGCTTCCTGTTGCCACTCCATGACCCGGGCTCGGGTATTGTCCGTAGATCCATCATCCACGATGATCCACTCGAAGTCCTGGAACGATTGTTCGCGCAAGGACAAATACACCCTCTCCAAGGTATGGGCCCGGTTGTAGGTCGGCGTGACTACCGTGAAGAGATGGCGCCAGTTGGACATGGTCGTATTGTTCGATGATGGAGATTATGCGGGCCATCATAGGCCAAAAAAAAACCGCAGATGGGACATCTGCGGTTTACTTGCCATACTGACAATTTGAAACAAAATGCTGCGCCACCACAATTCGAGCGACGACCCGGGCGTAATCCCGTGTCGTTATAGCGGTATCAGGCGCGCTTCACTTTCTCGAGCATTTTGAAAACGCCCTTGGGCGCGCGCACAAAAAGACGCTTGAAGGCCTTACCCAGGCACTTGCGTTCGAGGGTATTGCGACGATTCCGTTTGATTTCTGCCATGATGATCTCCGATCTTTGCCTAAGACAACTAATAAAGTATCTAGGATCGCAAAGACGCGGCCCTAAAAATTCAGTCAACCCGGCATTCTACTTCATATCGCCCCCAGCCACAAAAGGCCAATCGGCCAGCAAGGCAAAATAGAACGATTATCATAGCGTCATGAGCTCACAGATCCGCATCTTCGGCGCACGCCAGAACAATCTCAAGAATCTCGATGTCTCCATCAATACAGGCGAACTTCTCGTCATCACGGGTGTATCGGGCTCCGGAAAAAGCTCGCTGGCTTTCGACACCCTGTATGCCGAGGGGCAACGCCGCTATGTAGAGACGTTCTCACCCTATGCGCGCCAGTTCCTGGATCGCATGGACAAACCGCAGGTCGACCGGATCGACGGCATACTGCCCGCCATTGCGATTGACCAGGTCAACCCGGTGCGCAATTCACGCAGCACCGTCGGCACCATGACGGAGCTGAACGACCACCTGAAGCTGCTGTTTGCGCGCCTGGGACGCCTGTACTGCGCATGTTGCGGCAGGCGGGTGCAACGCGACAATCCGGAATCCATACAGCAGCAACTTGCCACATTGAGCCAGCCCGACGACCCGCGGCTGATCATCACCTTTCCCATCGTGGTCCCGGCGAACTTCACCGAGGACGAGGTCCGGGGCTTCCTCGAACAGCAAGGCTATACACGTATCCACCACGAGGAAACCCGCATCCAGACGCCGGCGCACAACACCAAGGCGAAAGGTAAGGCCAAGAAAGCGCCCAAGGCCGAAAAGCTGCGGGTCCTGCATGTCATCCAGGACCGCTTCCGCTACAGTTCGGCCGAACCCCAGCGCGTGATGGAAGCACTAGACGCGGCGCTGAAGCAGGGCGACGGCCATATCGCGGTGTACGCGTCCGCCGACGCGGACAGCGAAGAGACGGCGTGGCGATTCAGCAACCGACTCCATTGCGCGCACTGCGACATCGAATACAGCACGCCGCTGCCCAGTATCTTTTCGTTCAACTCGCCACTGGGCGCGTGCGAATCGTGCCGGGGCTTCGGACGGGTCATGGGCATCGACTATGGCCTGGTCGTACCCGACGAAAAGAAAACGTTGCGGGGCGGCGCCATCAAACCCTGGCAGACCACCAGCTACAAGGAATGCCAGGCCGAGATGGAGCAGTACGCGCCCGGTGCGGGAGTCCGCCTCGACGTCCCATGGGACGAGCTGACCTCCGAAGAGAAACGCTGGGTGATCGATGGAACGCCGGACTGGAAGGGCGGCCTCAATGCCTGGAAGACACAATGGTATGGCGCCCAGCGCTTCTTCGACTGGCTGGAATCCCGCGCCTACAAGATGCATGTGCGTGTGTTGCTGTCCAAATACCGCAGCTACACGCCCTGCCCTGCTTGCGGCGGTGCGCGGCTGAAGCCCGATGCGACGCTCTGGCGCCTGGGAAGCAGGACCTCTGACGCCGATGCTGCCGCGAACAGCGCCGACACCGGCGTCTATCAACGCTTCATGCCAGTGCACGCGAATTGGAGCCGTGAACAACTTGACGCCTTGCCCGGATTGGGCATCCATGACCTGATGCGGTTGCCGATCGAAAAAGTGAAGGATTACTTCTTCGACATCAGCTTCGGGGCAAGCATCGACGCCGCCATCGACCTGTTGCTCAACGAGGTGCGCACGCGGCTCAAGTTCCTCTGCGATGTCGGATTGGGCTACCTGTCGCTGGACCGCCAAAGCCGCACGCTTTCGGGCGGCGAAGTGCAGCGCATCAACCTCACCACGGCGCTCGGCACGTCCCTGGTCAACACCCTCTTCGTGCTGGACGAACCGTCCATCGGCTTGCATCCGCGCGACATGCACCGTGTCGTGGAAGTCATGCACCGGCTACGCGCGAACGGCAATACGCTCGTCGTCGTCGAGCACGACCCGCAAGTCATGATCGCGGCCGACCGCGTTATCGACATGGGCCCCGGCCCGGGTGAGCGCGGCGGCCAAGTCGTTTTCGATGGCACGCCGGAATCACTGCGCAACGCGAACACCCTCACGGGGAATTACCTGGGCAGCCGCTTGCGCGTGGAAGCCCCGCGGCCCATGCCGGTGGCACCGGGCACCCCGCGGCTCGTTCTCGAGGGCGTGAGGGCCAACAACCTCAGGAACGTGGACATCTCCATACCATTGGGCCGGCTCGTCTGCGTGACAGGCGTGTCCGGTTCCGGCAAGTCCACCCTCATCCAGGATGTGCTTTATCCCGCGATCCTGAAGCAAAAGGGCAAGCCCACCGAGGCCCCGGGCGAATACGACCGCCTGCTGGGGGTGGAACAACTGGCAGACGTCGTCATGGTCGACCAGACCCCGATCGGCAAGACGGCGCGCTCGAACCCGGCCAGCTACGTCGGCGCCTTCGATGCCATACGCAAGCTGTTCGCCCAAGCAGCGTTGTCGAAGGAACGCGGCTATACCGCGGGCACCTTCAGTTTCAACAGCGGGGACGGCCGCTGCCCGACCTGTGGCGGCACCGGCTTCGAACATGTCGAGATGCAATTCCTGTCCGACGTTTATCTGCGTTGCCCGGATTGCGATGGCAAGCGCTTCCGGCCTGAGATCCTGGAGGTGCGCGTCGAGCATCTGGGGCGCAGCGCCTCGATCGACGAAGTCCTGGACATGACGATCAGCGAGGCCCTGGCATTTTTCACCGGACTTCGGGATGTGCAGTGGGGGCTTGCGCCGCTGGCCGACGTCGGGCTCGAATACGTGCGCCTGGGACAGCCGGTTCCCACGTTGTCCGGCGGCGAAGCGCAGCGCCTGAAGCTGGCCGGACACCTTGCCAGCGCGTCCCGCAGCGGGATATCGTCGGCCAAGGTCGCCAAGAAAGGCAGCCTGTTCCTGTTCGACGAGCCGAC
>Ga0182739_1000840_pt1 | contig 35311 bp, 19 predicted proteins | sample eDN5th30CBELigBY_FD_128873 | JGI IMG/M metagenome (GOLD analysis project Ga0182739, IMG submission 128873) | Enriched backyard soil microbial communities from Emeryville, California, USA - eDNA 5th pass 30_C BE-Lig BY (version 2) (version 2) | ecosystem: Environmental > Terrestrial > Soil >... | reverse complement strand
GCGATAACACAGGGATTGCGGCCCGCACAATTCAAGCACGCGGGCGCCTGCCAGGGGTGCGGTGCAGCAAGCCACCAGCGCCGCGCACAGATCGTCCACGTCCAGCGGCCGCACCCGGTGTTGACCACCGCCGAGCAGCTTCGCGGTGCCGCTGCGCGCCTCGCGCAACAGCGCCTGCCCACCGGCGCACAGCGGCCCGAGCAACAGCGGCGTGCGCAGCACCGTGGCTTCCAGCGCCGCCGTCATCACGCAATTTTCCGCCTGGCCCTTGCTGCGATAGAAGGGATTGCGCGAGGCCGAGTCGGCGCCCAACACGCTGACGAACACCAGGCGTGGCACGCCGGCCTCTTGCGCCGCCCGCACCACGGCGGCGGTGCTGTCGACATTTGCACTTTGGTAGCTTGCGCCCTTGCTCGCGAACAGCACGCCGGCCAGATGCACCACCGCCTGCGCGCCGGCAAAGGCGGCGGTCAAGGCGTCGTGATCCTCATACGCCACGGGCATCGCGGTGACGTTGGCGGCTTGCGGCAGCGCATTGGCTTGTGGTGAACGTGATAGTGCAAGCACCGTAATGTCTTCGCGGCCCGCAAGCTGCTGCAGCAAGGTACGGCCAACGCTGCTGTTGGCGCCGGTAAGACAAAGTTTCATGGGCAGCCCTGCTGTGCGGTGGAAGCCAGTAGTTTGGAACGCTGGCGTTTGCCGGCGCCTGCGTTATGCGGTTCGGTCAACGGCGCGGCATTGCTGGCCGCGGCACGACGTTCAATCGACGCATCCTGGTACAAGGTGGTGCGCATGCGCGGCACACGCCCCAGGTCACGAATCAGCGTTTCCATGTACTCGGGCGGCCACTCCTGGCCATGCGCGGCGCCGGCGGCGCGGGTGATGCTCTCGTTCATCAGGGTGCCACCAAGGTCGTTGGCGCCCGCACGCAGACAGGCTGCCACGCCTTCCCGGCCCATCTTCACCCAGGAGGTCTGGATATTGTCGATCAAGCCGTGCAGCGCCAACCGCGCCACGGCATGCAGGAGCACCGCCTCGCGAAAGCTCGGGCCTTTGCGCGCGCGGCCCTTGCGGTACAGCGGCGCTTCCATGTGCACGCAGGGCAGCGGTACGAACTCGGTGAAGCCGCCGGTTTTGCGCTGCAATTCTCGTATCGCCACCAAGTGGGCGGCCCAATGGCGCGGCTCCTCGACATGCCCGTACATCAGCGTGGCGGTGGTCCTGAAGCCTGCGGCATGCGCGCTTTCCATGACCTGCAGCCACTGTGCGGTGTTCAGTTTGTCCGGGCACAGTTCGGCGCGCACTTCGTCGTGCAGGATTTCCGCCGCGGTGCCGGGCAGCGTATCGAGACCGGCATTGCGCAAACGCTGCAGGAAGTCGGGCAACGCCAGGCCGAGCGTGGTGGCACCCTGCCACACCTCGAGCGGCGAAAAGGCATGGATATGCATGCCCGGCGTTGCCTTGCGCACCGTGTGCAGGATGTCGAGATAGGTCTGGCCGGTGTAATCGGGATGAATGCCACCCTGCAGGCATACTTCGGTGGCGCCGCGCGCCCAGGCTTCGCTGCAGCGCCGTGCCAGTTCCTCGGCGCTGATGTCGTAGGGTGTCCCGCGCAAATCTTCGCTATGCCGGCCCTTGGAAAAGGCGCAGAACTGGCATTTGAAATAGCAGACGTTGGTGTAGTTGATGTTGCGGTTGACCACATAGCTGACCACGTCGCCATTGACTTGGCGCCGCAGCACATCGGCCGCCTGGCACACGTAGGTGAATTCCGGCCCGCGGCTTTGCAGCAGCCGGGTAAGCGCCGCCTCCTCCACCGCCTCACCCATGCTGCAGCGCGCAACAAGGGTGCGCAGTTCCTCACTCACCTCTGTAATACTCACCTCTGCAATACTCACCGCTGCAGCGTGCGGCGGTTGTGCCAGCAGCGCCATGTCCAGCGCGGGCGGCGGCGCTTCCTCGCCCGGACTCCAGCGGTCACGCTTGGCGAAGCCTTCGGCATCGGCCAGCTTCAGCACCGCGGGACGCACAGCGGGGTCGAGCCACTGGCGTGAGGCGCGCACAAAACTTGGGTAGATGGTCAGGCGCTGCTCCAGAAACTTGCCGGCCAGTGCCGTTTGTTGTGCCAATTGTTCCAGATGTGGCCAGGGCGCTTCGGGATTCACGTGGTCTGGCGTCAATGGCGACACGCCACCCCAGTCGTTGATGCCGGCGTCGACCAGCGCCGGCAGCACGCCGGGGCTGAGGTTGGGCGGCGCCTGGATGTTCATCTCGCCACCAAAAATCAGCCGTGCAACGGCAATGGTCCACAGCAGTTCGTCCAGCGAAGGCTCGGGCGCCTGCGCCATTTTCGTCTGTGCCTTGGCGCGGAAATTCTGCACGATCACTTCCTGCAGATGCCCATGGCGCTCGTGCAGGGCGCGCAGGGCAAGCAAGGCTTCGATGCGTTCGCGGCGCGTTTCCCCGATGCCGATCAGGATGCCGGAGGTAAACGGCACGCGTGCCAGGCCGGCAAGTTCCAGGGTCTCCAACCGCCGTGCCGGCAGCTTGTCCGGCGAACCGTAGTGCGGCATGCCTTTCTGGCACAACCGTTCCGATGCCGATTCCAGCATGATGCCCATCGACGCGCTGACAGTGCGCAATGACGCGATCTCCCCGGCCGTCATGCAGCCGGCATTGATATGCGGCAGAAGGCCGGTTTCCTCGAGTACGCGTTGCGCCACGTGGCACAGGTAGTCCAGCGTGCTGGCAAACCCAAGCGCGTCCAGCGCCTCGCGCGCGGCGCGGTAGCGCAGCTCGGGTTTTTCGCCAAGCGTGAACAGCGCCTCCTGGCAGCCGGCAGCGGCACCCTGGCGGCACAGTGCCAGTACCTCGTCGAGCGGCATATAGGCTTGGGGAATGTGCCTGGGCGTTTGCGCGAAGGTGCAGTAGTGGCAAACGTCGCGGCAGAGCTTGGTGAGGGGAATGAAAACCTTGCGCGAGTACGTAAGCAGATTGCGGTGATAAGCATCGCGCAGGTGCCGCGCCAGCGCCGCGAGCTGCGCGGTGTCATGGCAGTCGGCAAGCTGCAGCGCCTCTGCATCGGTCAAACGCGGCGCCGATGCCGGCGCCGCAAGAGTGTCCGGCAACATCCGTCGATCCATCACAACGCGTGGCTACGGTTAATTGGCGCGCGACTCGACACGGAACGTCCACCACTGCGCATCCGGCGGCCGCGGCGTGCCCACCGGCGTGCCGCCGCCAAGTACCGTGGAGTTTTCCAGCTTGGCCAGGCGCGCCTCCCAGGACCGGTCGGCTTCGGCGGGATCGGTCACGTGCGTGAAATGCACCGGATACACCAGCCCGTCGAGCCGGATGCGGCCGTCGCCATTGCGTATGGCAAGCCGTGACCAGCGCTTGGGTTCGCAACCGGAGCAGCTCAAATACAACTCGCCTTCCGCCGTGGCCATGCAATTGAGGTTGAGCGCCTGTGGAATGATGGGCCCCGTCACCTGAATCTGGCACAGCTCCACCTGGTTGGCGAAAGTCCAATCGCTGATCGGTTCCTCCACCACTTCGCCCCACAGCACGGCGCCCGGCATCCTGTCGCAAGGACAGGTGAAAAACCAGCGGCCGGCGGCGATCACGCCAACCAACAGGACCAGCCCGACCACAGTGCCGGCAATCTTGCGGGTGCTCCAGCGGCGCGTGCGCTGAGCAGCCTCAGTGGCATTCGGTTCTACGTTATGCGGTTCGGTGTCGCTCATGTGTTCCCCCTTCCCGTTCGAGTCGTGTGCAATGGAGCGGTGAGTATGCTGACGGGCAGAAATACTGTCAAAGCGCAGCCAGCGGCAGACTGTGATCAGCGCGTCAAACCCAGGTAAGGGAGGACCGGGGAAGGGGGGAAGTCCTTGCACCAGCGACTGCTGCCACTGGCCCGCTGAAACAGATTGCAGCCAACTACAGGCGCGAAGATAAAGGGAAGGAACAGTGGAACGCCTAGCGCCTGGCTCAGCGCCGTATCACCCGCTGCGAACCACCACGCCGTCCGTCGGGCGGTTCCTGTATCTGATCTTCGATGATCAAGCCCTGCCCCAGGGCGGCAAGGGCATCGAGTACGCGGTCCAGGCGCGAAGCGTGATCGGGATTGACCAGTCGCCTCACCGCTCCTTCGGAAACACCCAGGAGCCTGGCCAATTCCACATTGTTCACTTCGTGGGCGCGCATGGCGGAATGCAACGCCAGCTTGGCCGCCACCAGCGGCGCCACCGGCACGATATGTTCAGTGGATTTCGGTTGTGAAGGCACCGGCAACGCATGACCGGCGAGAGAATAGCCCGCCAACGCCGCACCCAATGCCTCGCTCATTGCCTGCAGACAGGTCACGACGGTAGGCCCCTCCGTCAGAGCCTCCGGCACATCCCGCGCCGCGGCGCAGTACATGTCACCCTCACGCACTATGCAGACTGGATACGCGTACCTCATTGCCCCACCCTCAATAGATCTTCCAGGCTGATGCCCAACTGCCTGCACATCGCCCACAGCAACCCCTTGCCGATGTCCTGCTTGCGATCCTGCAGCGTGGTGAAGCGCCCGCCGTAGTAGAGGCGACCGAGATTCCCCCTGCCGTGGCAGACAAAACACACATGCGCTCCCGTAAGCGCGCCAAGCCGCCTCACCCGTTGTTCGAATTCGAGCCCTTTCACCAAATGACATCCTGTCGGAGGGCGGGAAATTCGTACATTTATGTACGAATGTCAAGATAGCCCTTGTATCGCAATCAGTGTCTCGCTGATACCGCCCTGCCCTCGCCATAAAGCGCTACCCTTGCGTGCAAACACACAGGCGAACACCAGGCGGGCTTCGCTGATGACGTCCATGTCGAGTAGATACATACGCCAGTTCCACCATTCCTACCGTTGCCGCTCGAAATCGCTGTCACGGCCAGCATCCGGCATTGCCGCAAGCACCTGTGCCAGTTCCCGCTTGCAGGGTTTACGCAATGCAGTCTGCAATATTTCACGATGTTCCTGTTGGGCGCAGCACGGTCTGATACGTCCTGTTCCTCAGCATAGTTCAGATCAGCGATTTCGCCACCTCAACTGGAAGACGACCCCGCAAGCCGATTCATGCAATTGGTCATAATCACAGATTCAAATTGGCTGAACACACAAACCAGTACTACGTAGAAGTTCAGTCAAGGAACCCGATCAGTCACCAAAAGCCTAATCCGCCCCCTCTTGAATAATGCGCCGCACCTCATTCATACCTCAACACCAACACCGGCTTCGTCATTGCCACCTTGACGGTACTTCCCACCACTGTCAGCCAGGCAATCGACAAAGCAAGCCCTCCACCCAATACACAGAGCGGCACCAGCACCAGCGTATCGATCTGGTAAGGGAAACGCTGCAGCCAGGTGAGCATGGCCCAGATTGCAAGCGGCCAAGCGAGGGCGTTGGCGAATAAAACAGGCTTGGAGAATTGCCACAGCAAGAGCGCCACGATTTCTCTCACTTCCGCCCCCATCACCTTGCGAATGCCAATCTCCTTGGTCCGGCGTTCCACACTGAATACCGAGGCACCGTACAGACCCAGGCAGGCGATGAAAACGGAGAATAGCGAAAACAGCACAAACATCCGGCCCTCCCCGCACTCCTGGGAAAATTCGCGGGCCAGCAAGGGTTCGATGGAACTCGTGGTGAACACGGCACCACCCATGACGTTACACCAAACCTCCTGCAAATTTTCCAGCAGCGCTTCGGTGCTGCCCGTATAGCTGACTGTCAGCACGTCGGTGTAATCAGGATAGAAGAAATATATCTCTGGGCGAGTCACCGATTTCAAGGAATAGAACTGATTGTCGGCGACCACGCCGATGATGGTGTAGGTATCCACAACTTCGCCACGTGCGTTTCTATCGATGATCAATTTGCCAATGGCTGCGGCAGGCGCGTCAAAGCCGAGGAAACCGGCGGTGGCCTGATTGATAATCGCCGTTCTCGGATTCACCCGCTCGCCACCGGTCGCGCCAGTTTGTATCGGCTGGTCCTGATCGACGGAGAAGTTGCGACCGGCTACGAAAGCAATGCCATAGGTCGGGAAAAAGCTTTCATCGATGAAGGTATTGGCAAGAATGAACGATTCGTTTCCCCTACCCTCCAGAGAATGCGCGGAGCTCATCCTGGCAAACGTTGTGGTGGCCATCGGGTAATAACCGGAAAGACTGGCATCGACGACACCCGGCAATGCCTTCACCTGATCCCTTAGGACCTGCCTGTTTGCATTCACCCCTTGCCGACCGAACAAATCGTTGACGAAGACCAGATTCTCCTGCTTGAAGCCTGGGTCGCGGCGACTGACGAATTCCACCTGAAGGTAGATCACGCCGGTGGCAATGATCAAGGCAATGGCAACCCCGAATTGAAATACCAGGAGCATGTTCTTGAACCTGAGCAGCGTATTTGCACGCGGTGATGCACGCGACTTCAAAACGAATGCCGGCCGGAAATTCGATAACGTCACTGCCGGATACAGCCCACCAATCAGCGCTGCCAACAGGTACACGCCCAGGATATTGGCGTAAGTACCAGGATTCGTGAAATCGATCTGCAGGGTAATACCCAGCAAATTGGCCAGAAGCGGCAACAACAACTCCACCAATGCCAGCCCCAGCAACAGCGCCATCCCGACCAGAACGAAGGACTCTCCAAGGTATTTCGATAACAATTGCAATTTGCCCGCGCCCAGAATCTTGCGGACACCGATCTGCGCGGCATATTTGTCGGACTTCGCCAAGGTGAGATACGTGAAGTTGATGCAAGCGATCAACAGGATCAAAGCGGCAATGACGGAGAAAGCCTGCACCGCGGTGCGATTGCCGGCATCCCGAACGTTTTGAAAATCCCGATCGAGGTGGATGTCACCGATGCTGCTCATATCAAAGAACAGGCGATCGCTTGGCTTGGTATCGGGGCCCGGACTCATCGGTGCCACGTCGACATTGTTGTCCGATATTTCATCAAGCCTCGAACGGATGGCATCCGCACTGACGCCAGGCCGCAATCTCAAATAACTCGCTACCGGCGCTTGATACCAGGTGCCCAAGGAAGCGCCCTGCAACGCAGGTTCAAGGGCATCGTCAAACCTGATCAGCGCCGGGAGCTCCAGTATCGAGTTATGGGCCGGCATTCTGTAAACCGCCGTAATGCGGTAATCGATAGGGCTTGATGGATACTCGATGGCAAGGGTTCTATCCAGCACATCGGCAGTGCCGAATATCCGGATCGCAAGATCCTCTCTGAGCGCAATGCTTGCCGTGTCGCTCAAGGCGGTTTGCAAACTGCCCGCAATGGTGTCCAGCGCAAACAAATCGTTGAATGCGGGATCAGCGGCCACCACCACATCCTTGATGCTTTTTTCGTCCACCCGATAAGTAACGTTCAGCATTCTGGCGCGCGCAGCCAGGTCGATTTCATCGGAGAAAGCCTCTTGCATGGCCGGCACCAGCAAGGAAGACGTCGTTGCCAGCCGGTAGGGCGCGCGCCCCGGCAGGTCGAAATTGTTATTCAGCCGATAGATGCGCTCGGCACTCGACCAATGCTTGTCGTAGGATGTTTCGTGCTGCACATAGAAGACAATGACCAGACTGGCGGCGAGGGCCACAGCCAGGCCGATGACGTTGATCCACGCTACCAAGGCGTTATAGCCGAATGCTCCCCTGATGACTCTTGAGACGTGTTGGACTACCGGCATGGCCAAGCCTCGATGCGTGCAGGAAATCCCGGATATGTTTCAGCGCCACACCGACTACTCATAGCGCAAAAAAATCACCGGCGGCCGGGTAACCGCCCGATAACTCTGCGGCAATACCGCTGCCAGCGCCACGGTGACCAGCGCCAGCAGACAACAGGCGTACCACCACACCGGATAGCCGACCGTAGCCTGGAAGGATGCGTAAAAACTGGTGATGCCATAGAAGCCCAGGGGCACGGCGACGACAAACGAACAGACTACCGACATGAGAAAGCGCCGCAGCAGATTCCCCAGAATGCCAAGCACCGAGCTGCCCAGAATCTTGCGCACGGCAATGGACTTGGTGCTTTCTTCGCAAACATAGCTGGCCTGGGCGTACATGCCGAACAGTGCCGTGGCAAGAAACACCGCCGCGGCCATGGCGGCGGCGCGCACGAACCCTTCTGTTTTGGCCTTGATATCCCGGCTTATCACCTCATCCACGAAAGTCAGGTTCAATGGCACGCCGGGAATGAACTTCCGCCAGACCTCCGCCACCTGGCTGGTGATGCGCTCATCGTTCTCATTCAACCGCAACGCGATGCTTCGCAGCGGATTCATCGTGCCCTGCAGAATGTCGATCGAGTAGGCGTCGTTCTCCGAAGGATAGAACTGAAAATCCTTGATGACGCCAACCACCACGTAGGTTCTGATGTTATCCCGGTCGAGCGCGGCCTTGAACCGCTGGCCGATTGCTTCCGCGGGCGATGCGATGCCGAATCTTCTTGCGCCATCCTCCGTGATCAGAATGCCAAACTCCCCGTCGGCGCTGTCTGCATCAAGAAGCTCGGCACTGCGTTCCGCCGAAAAGTTTCTGCCGGCCACCAGCGGAATTTCGAAAGTAGACAGAAAATCCGGATCGACCACGATATGCGATACCACGACATCCACCGACTCCCCGCCATCGATGAGCCGTTCCCACCTTGTGTAGTTGCCGATATTGGGTGGCATTACCGAAGCTGAGGCAAACGACGCAACACCGGGTATCTGCAGCATTTCGTTTTTCATCGCCTGAAAATTGATCTGTGCGCCTTGGCCCTCGCTGTAGCGGGAATCCATGATCACCACGTTTTCAGGATTCAGGCCAACATCCACGCCCTTCAGAAAATCGATTTGCAGATACACCCCCAGCACGACAAGAGCACAAACGGTGGTTATGGCAAACTGGACGAACGCGATGCCGCCTTTGTTCCTTTGCGCCTTCTCCTTGGAGAGAAAGGCTCTGACGCCGTTGAGCCGCCAGAACAGGACGGGCGCAACACTGGCGAACAGACAGACGCTCATGATGGTAAGGGAAACATATCCCCACAGCCGGGTATTGATGACGTCCGCCGTTTCCATGGGAACCGCCACGATGGAAGAAAACACGGGGAGAAAGGCAATCACCAAAGCCAACGACATCAACAATGCCGGAACGCTGACCAGAAAGGATTCGACCAGAAACTGGCCAATCAAGCCCGCACGGGTAGCACCAAGGGCAATGCGCACCCCCACTTCCTTGATCCTCAAGCGTAGTTGCGCCAGGGTAAGCGAGATGTGGTTGACACAGGCGCTGGCAATCACCAAAAGCCCCAACAGCCAGATGCCGATGTAGGTGTTTCTGCGGGTCAGATCATCCCCGTTGAAATTACCGGTGAGCGGGTCCAGATAAACATCGGCTATGGGTTGCAGCCCAAGCGTCAGCTGCGCTCTTTTTATGGCATCGAGATTTTGCTCAGGTGCCCTGCGCACGGGCAGATCCTCAAGATCGCTTGCCACGAACTCGGCTGTTCGTTTGTCCTTGAATGTCACGAACATTCTGAGGCCGTCGTAAACAACCCAATTACTGTTGCGAAGGAAATTAGGCCCCAGCACTGCATCCACGGAGCCATAGGAAATGACGGTATTGACCGGAAAATTCGAATTCTTCGGAATGTCTTTGAAAATGCCCGCAACCTCGAGCGTATGCGCGCCATTCAACAGCAAAGCTTTCCCCAGGATTTCCGGCTCGTCCGGAAAATATTTAACGGCGGCGGATTCCGACAGAATGATTTTATTGGGGCCTTCCAGCGCGCCTGCCGGGTTGCCGGCGACAAACTGTAGGTTGAAGATATCCACGATGCCCGGTTCGGCAATATAGAATTCCTGGTCAAAACTGAATTCCTCCCGCGACAGCGCCCCCGTTCTTTTGGCGCTCGACACAAGGTTCAGGTACTGCCCCGCATACTCCGTGCGGATAGCCTCCAGCCAGGCATTGGAGCCGATTTCCGGACGAATGGTCTGGCCGGTTTCCACGCTGACGAACTGGCCGACCACCCGATAGGTGTTCTCCCGGTTGTCCATGTGCGAATCGTAGCTATCGATGTAGCGCACATAGGCAATGAGCAAAACCAGGCACATGACGCCGATGGCCAGGCCAAACACCTTGATGCAGTAGTAGAAAGGCTGCTTGAGAATCCAAGAGACCGACGTGTTCAAGCTCGACTTAAGCATTGTTCCTGATTCCATCCATTATTCGTAGCGCAGCGCCAGTATTGGGCTGGTCGTTACAGCGCTAACGTACTCCCAGGCCAACCCCAATCGCAGCAAGGATCGTTCCAAGTGACGAACCAAGCAATTTCAATGGCTTGCACGATCCCTGCCGGCATGAATGTCCATCTGGGAACAGTTTTTTGTCCGCCTGCGTACACCCGAGACCCCTCCAGCGCCCCCCTGCCTGCCCACCCCGCAAACTGCTAGAATCGCGCGCCCCGTTGTCGTTGCCCATGCAGCGGCTTTTCCCTGCATGAGGTTGCCATGAATCGCGGTCAGCTCTACGCCGATCTTGCCCACTATTACGATCATTTCTGCGCCGACATCGATTACGCCGCGCAAAGCGCCTGTGCACGGCGTGCTTATGCGCTGTTCTGCGCTGCACCCACCCGCGATTATCTCGACCTCGCCTGCGGCAGCGGCCAGCATCTGCGGCACATGCTCGATCATGGCTTCACGGGAACAGGGCTCGACAACAGCGCCGCCATGCTGACGCTGGCGCAGGAACGCTGTCCGCAGGCGCGCTTTGACCTGAACGACATGGCCACGCTGGAATACGATACTGAATTCGACCTCGTCACCTGCTTTCTCTACTCCCTGCACTACAGCCACCCCACCGCCTCGCTGCGTCAAACACTGCAAAGCGTATGGCGCGCGCTGCGCCCGGGGGGACTATTCGTCTTCAATGCCGTGGATGCCGGCGGCATTCGCAATGCGGGTGGCGTGGTAACGGAGGCCGAAGACGGCGCGGCCCGGCTGCGCTTCCGCTCCGCCTGGCATTACGAGGGAGAAGGCGAAGTATTGAACCTGCACCTGCGCATCTCGCGCGAATCGGCCATGGGCACCGAACGTTGGCAGGACCAGCACCGCATGACAGCCCTGTCGATTCCCGCCCTACGCAACTGGTTGCATGAGTGTGGGTTCATCGTGGAACTGCTGGAACACGACTACGACATTCTGCAGCCCTGGAACGGGCAGAGCCACAATGTGTTGGTGGCGGCAGTGAAGCCGACGGCGGCGTGGCCGATCACCGCATAGAATTGGCGCTGCTCCCGTCAATGCCACCGCCTATTCATATCTAAGCGCGAGCACCGGCCTCGACTGCACCACCCCGGCGATTTCCCGCCCCACGGTGAGCAAGGCCAGCAGCGTGGTCCCGACCGACGCCAACACGAAGCTGGAAAGCGGCAGATCGATTCGATAGGCGAAACCCGCCAGCCATTGCTGCATTACCAGAGCGGCAGTACCCCAGGCCAGCAGGTTGGCCACCAACAGCAGCAATACGTATTCCTGCAGAACAACCTTCAACAATGCCCCCGTGCCGGCGCCCAATACCTTGCGAATGCCGATTTCCTTGGTCTTTTGCTCGGCACTGAACGCGGCCAGCCCATATAGCCCAAGGCAGGCAATAAGGATGGCGATGACCGTGAACTGCACCAGCATGCGGGAGAATGTTTCGTCGCCGTGGAACAGCGCGTTGTAGTCATCCGTGAAGAAGGTGTAGCTGAACGGGTAGTTCGGATTTACTTCCTGCCATGCCGATTCGATTCCCGCCAGCGCCTGTCCTGACTCATTGCCGTCGATACGAATGGACAGCACGCGAGCGCCGGTATCTTCATAAAGCAGCATCAGGGGCTCGATCTCGCGCCGCATGTCGGCGAAATGAAAATCCTGGATCACGCCGACCACCATACGCGTCTCCCTCCCTGCCACGACGCTTCTCCCCACGGCGTCGCTCCAGCCAAGCGCTCTGACGGCGGTCTCGTTGAGAATGACGGAATTCGCCACATCGCCGGGCATGTCGCTGGCGTAATTGCGGCCCGCCACCAAGGTCATGCCGAGGGTATCCAGATAATGCGTGTCGACCCGCAAGCGCCAGGCACTGAACTCGGCAGCCGCATTGGCTTCACTTTCCTCCGGCTTCAAGATACCGGCTCCAGAGAAAGAACTGCCCAGCTTGCTGGATGATCCGGCCACCGACTTCACTTGCGGTACCTGCAGCAGCCGGTTACGCAAGGCTGCGGCGCTTCCCATAAGCGATTCATCGTCCAGGGTAACGTTGATGATGCCTTGGTGTTCGAAGCCTGGATCGAGGCTCTTCATGAACGCCAGCTGCCGATAGACCACCAGCACGCCGATGATGATGCCGATGGAAAGCGTAAACTGCATGACCACCAGCACGCGCCGCAACCACAAACCCTGGCTGGAATTGGCAAACTTGCCCTTGAGCACCACCACCGGTGAAAAAGACGACAGCACAAAGGCCGGATAGGAACCGCTCAGCAAACCCAGCAGTACCAGTGCCGAGAACGCCCCCATCATGACCTTGTCGTGACTCAGGAGATAATTCACATAACCTTGCGCCAACGGCAGACCCGCCATTGGCGCCAACTCGCCGAGCAGCAGTACCCCCAACGCCGCGGCGGCAAATACCAGCAGCAAGGATTCCTGCAGGTATTGCCGGATCAAGCGCCAGCGCGTGGCACCCGTTACCTTGCGCACGCCCACTTCCTTCGCCCGCAAGGCCGAACGCGCGGTCGACAGGTTCATGAAATTGAACGAGGCGATCAGCAGCAGGAATACGGCAACGCTGCCCAGCACCAGCATCTTCTGGCTGTCGCCTTTGTTGTGGTTGAAATCGTCGAACACGATGTCGTTGGAATCGAGATGCGTTGCGGACAACGGCTGCAACGTGGCGCTGAAGGTGTCCCTGGCGCCACGCTCGGCCACCAATTGCCGTAACCGCGCCGCCACGTCCTGCTCATCGGCATTGGGCGCCAGCTTCGCGTAGGTCACCATGCCGATGTAGCCCCAACTGGAGAGGAAGCCCTGCAGCGTTTCCGTATCCGGATACTGACTGCTGAAATCGAGCAGCACGTCGAGCTGTATGGTCGAGTCCGCCGGAAAATCCCGCATGATGCCGACCACTTCGGCATCCTGGCCGTCGTAGTTCAGCAGCTGTCCCAGCGGCGGAGTATCGCCAAAAATCTTCCTGGCAAAGGATTCGCTGATCACCGCCGTATGGGGCCGGTTCAACAACACATCGCCTTGCCGCTGCACCAACGGAAAATCGAAAACCTCGAAAAAGGCATCATCCGCAAACGCCACGTGGCTGACGTCGAATTTTCTATCGCCCACCGCGATGAAGGCGAAGCCGCCGCGGGTTTCATCGCTTATCCGCACCGTCTTCAACACCCCAGGAATACTTTCCTCCATACCGGGCCCCAACGCGGGCATGGTGATCCCTACCTTGCTGCCTTCATCGCCAAAGGAGGCATCCACCCCGATTACCCGGTAGATATCCCGATAATCTTCATGAAAGTGATCGTAGGAAGTTTCGTAGTTGATATAGATGAAGATAAGCAGCGCACTGGTGATGCCGACCACCAAGCCGGTGATGTTGACCAAGGTGAACAGCGGGTTGCGTTTCAGATACTGCCAACTGAAGTAAAGGTTTTTCAGAATCATATCCCTTGTTCCTCTTTTATTTTTATTCGTACCGAAGTGCCAGCACCGGCTTGGCACTCGCCGCCTTCGCCGCCGTACCGCCTACCGTTACCCATGCGATACACAGCGCGATCAGGCCGCTCCCGATAAATATCACGGGTGTCAAATCAATGCGGTAGGCGAAGTTTTCCAGCCAGTGGGACATCAAGACATAAGCCACCGGCCAGGCGAGAAGATTGGCGCAAAGCACCAGCCGGCTGAATTCCCGGCTCAGCAGGAACACGATGCCGGACACGGAGCTACCCAACACTTTGCGCACGCCGATTTCCTTGGTGCGTTGTTCCGCCGCAAACGCGGCGAGGCCATGCAGCCCCAGGCACGCTATGCAGATGGTCAGCAGGGAAAACAACCCCATGAATCTGCCGAATTGCGTATCCTGCCGGTAAAGCGCATCAAAGCTGGTGTCGAGAAAGGCACGTCTTATGGGGTGATCGGGGAAAAACTCGCGCCAGGTCGCATCGATGAATGCAAGCGTCCCCGGCAGATCCTCTCCCGTGAGCCGCAGCGATGCGAAAGGCCTCCGATCGAGGGGAGCAAACTCGCGCGGCACGTAATAGAAAATGGGTTTCACCTCCTGCCGGAGTGATTCCATCTTCATGTTCTCCACCACGCCAATGACATTGCCCCGCAAGTAGTTCTCGAACCACTTCCCTACGGCACTTTCCGGCGTCCATCCCAACTGCTGCGCCGCCGCGGCGTTGAGTACGTAGGTTCCGGTGGGCTGTGCCACCATGGGCGATGTATGCACGTCGCCACTGAAATTTTCCGAAAACGTGCGGCCGGCGAGTACTTTGACGTCATACGTCTCGAAAAAATCGAAATCAACCAGCATCACCGTCATATCCAGCCCTTCTCCTCCGTCCCCCTCATAGCGGATGGGCAGCAGATAGGCATTGTCGACGAAATTGAAGGGCCTTATGTTGGAGCGCGACATGTACGTAATCCCAGGGTGCGACAGCAACTCGTTCTTGAAGGTCGACCACTGCCCGTCAAATTCGTTCTGCATTCTGGCTTCCAGTATCAGGATATGCTCCTTGCTGAAACCCAGTTCGATTTCGCGCCCCAGCTTCACCTGCTGGGCAATGACGCCAGTCGCAATCAGCAGAACGATGGATACGGTGAACTGAAAAACCACCAGCAGACTTCGCAGCGACAAGCCCCTACGGCGGTAATTCTGCTGCTTTCCCAATATCCGGGCGGGGGACAGCCTGGCCAAATAGAGGGCCGGGAAGACGCCGGCTGCCAAGGTCAGAAACAGGGCGCTTCCCAAAAGCAGCGACACTCCCTCCGCACTCCCCAGCAGACTCAAGGTGAACGCTTTGCCCATGAAGCTCCCCAGCAGGGGAAGCAGCAGTTCCACAATCGGCAGGGCAATGCTGATGGCAAGGAGTATCTGCAATGCGGATTCGATAAAAAACTGCTGCATGATCAACCCGCCACCAGAACCCAACGCCTTCCTCAACCCAATCTCCTTGCCACGCTGGGCCGATCTTGCCGTAGTGATATTGACGAAATTGATGCAGGCAATCGTCAGAAGTCCGACCGCAGTAAAGATCAATGTGCGGAGGTTGTTTATGTTCCCCAGGGGGCTCAGTTCCTCACGGCGGTTCGGCGAATGCAGATGAATGTCCGCCACGTTGAACCCTGTGAAATGCCACGAGTCCCGTTCCTCCTCCGGCATGCTATCGATCAGGAAGCGATTGAACGTTTCCGCCAGGGCTGCGTAAGTGATGCCAGGCTGCAAACGAAGATAGGTGTGGAAGTTGCTGATGACCCAACTAGCGAAAAAATCTTCTCCCTCGATGGCAGGCATCGAACTCATCGAAGCAAAAGCTGTCGCGGTGATATGGGTATTGCCTGGAATATCCCGGATAAGCCCCGTGATGGTGAAAGCGAAATTCTCCTCCAGCACCAGGGTTTCCCCCATGGGATTGCCATCGCCGAAATACTTGCGGGCAAGGCTTTCCGTGAGGACCAGGGCAAAAGGCTGGGCCAGTGCCGTTTCAGGATCACCCTGCAGCCACTCATAAGCAAAGAAGTCGAAATGGTTGGCATCCACCACCCTGATCTGATCTTCGTAGAATACCTGCCCGCCACGGCCCACTCGAAAGGAACGTGGGAAGATCCTGGTGTAATCCTCCACTTCGGAAAAAGTGTCTTTCAGCAAAGGCCCGGCGAATGCTGCATTGCCCGGCAGCAGCATATCCTCATCGCGGAAAATAAAGTCCCTGTCTATTCGGTAAATACGTTCACTATCCGGAAGATGACGGTCATAACTGAACTCGCTGATTACATACAAGCCGATAACCAGGAAGGCCGCAAGCGCAACCGCCAGCCCTGCCACGTTGATCGCTGTGTAATATTTGTGGGAAAGCAGATTCCGAATCGAGACGCTGAGGAAGTTGCCGAGCATCTTATCAATATCCTCTATGTGTCATTCGTATCGCAGCGCCAACACCGGCTTGGCGCTCGCCGCTTTCGCCGCCGTACCGCCTACCGTCACCCAGGCAATACACAACGCGATGGCGCCGCTGCCGATGAAGATGATCGGCGTCAGGTCGATGCGGTACGCGAAGTTCTCCAGCCATCGGCTCATCGCCACATAGGCAAGCGGCCAGGCGATGAGGTTGGCGGCCAGCACCAGCCGGCTGAAGTCCGTGGTCAATAGCCGCACGATGGCCCAGGTGCTGCCGCCGAGAATCTTGCGGATGCCCACTTCCTTGCCGCGCCTGTGGGTGGTGAACGCGGCAAGGCCGAACAATCCGAGACAGGAAATGCCGATCGCCAGCAAAGCGAAGGTGGCGAGCAACGAAGCCTGGGCTTCCTCGGCTGCATAAACCCGCTGGAATTCCGTGTCGAGGAAATAACATTTGATGGGCTCGGCGGGATGGATCTCACGCCAAACGGCATCGATTGCCCGCAGGGCGGCACCGACGTCGTTTGCGGAAATCTTCACCAGGGTATAGCCCAAGTCGGCAGGGTTGGCGGGGATCATGTACAGCAGCGGCACCACCTCGCGCCGCAGCGAATCCACCCGCATGTTGGCCACCACGCCGATCACTTCGCCCAGGATAGACCTGGAATAATCTTCGTTCCAATTCAGTTCGATGCGTTTGCCAAGCGCTTCTTCCGCCGTCCAGCCCTGCTTTGCCACCATGGCTTGATTGAGAACCAGCGCAGCCAGAGTGTGAGGGTTCGCCTCGGTAGGCTGCACCAGCTGGTCACTGCCGAAACGTGGCGAGAACGCGCGTCCGGCAATGAAGTCGGCTTCGAATAGTTCGAAGTAGTCGAAATCCGTCATGAAAAAGGACAGGTTCTCGCCATCGGGCTTGCCTTCATGGCGCACCGGGATACTGGTGGCGATGGGCTTGAACGGCGGATTCATCGTGCTGCTCACGTAACGCGCACCCGCCTCGCTCCGCCAGCGCTCCCTGACGGTTGCCGCACTTTCCCCCAGCGGGTTTTCGACCACCAGCACTTGGTCCTTGTTGAAGCCGAGCTCGATACCCTTGCCATATTGCACTTGCTGCTGGATCACCCAGGTGGCCACGATCAGCACGATCGCGATGGCGAACTGCAGCACCACGAGCAGGTTGCGAAAGCCATAGCCCCCCTGCTTCGCCGTGGCAGGAGGCCGGAATATCGCCGCTGGCGTAAACGCAGATAGATACAGCGCGGGGTAGGCGCCTGCCAGGAGGGTCACCACGAAACCCAGGCCCCCGATGGCAAGCAGCACGGATGCAGTACCTGCCAGGTTCAACTCCTTGCCGCTGAAGGCATTGAGCGCCGGCAAGGCCAGCTCGGCGATGCCGAGACCCAGCAGCAACGCAAAGCCGACCAGCAATGCCGACTCCCCCATGTGCTGCAGGAAAACCTGGCCGCGCCCCGCGCCCATCACCTTGCGCATCGCGATTTCCTTGCCCCGCTCGCTGGATCGCGCCGTGGCCAGGTTGACGAAATTGATGCAGGCGATGGCCAGCAGCCCTGCGCATACCAGCAGCAGCGCAAGCAGTTCCTCGCGCTTGCTGCTGCCGTTCAGGCCAAGGGCCTGCGGCTCCGACAAGTGAATGTCGCGCAGCGGCATGCTGTCGGGATCGTACAAAGCCATGGCCGCCGGCGGCATCTGCCGTTCCAGAAAAGCGTGGAACGCGGGCTGCAATTGTGTGAACGACGCGCCATCCCGCAGCCGCACGTAAACCTGGAAGCCCGAGCCGAACCAGGTTTCCAGCGCGCCCGGTGCCAAGGGTTCCAGCATGCCCAAATTGACGAAGGCCGTACCGCTGAGATGGGTGCGCTGCAAATCTCGAATCACGCCCGTGACCTTCAGCGTGCCGGCCTTGCGAAGCTGCAGCTCGTGCCCGACCGGATCCGTGGCGCCGAAATATTTGCTGGCCAGGCTTTGGGTAAGCACGATCGACGCTGGTTCCGCCAGCGCCGTGGCGGCATCACCGCGCAGCCAGTCGAAGCGGAAGAAGTCGAAGAAGTTCCTGTCCACAAAGCGAACGTCTTCTTCATAGTCGCCCTGCTCGCCCAGGCTCAGGTAGACCGGCTCCGCCGCAATGCGCGTAGAAGCCTCCACCTCCGGAAAATTCTCCTGCAACAGCGGCCCCGCCAGCGGCGACGCCGAAGGGATCGGCGTGCGTCCCCCCTGCTCGACGCCCACCAGAAAGGACGAAATGCGATAGAGGCGCTCCGCGCCGGCATGCTGGGTGTCATAGGAAAATTCGTCCAGCACGTACAGGGCAATCAGCAGGCAGCTGGCCAGCCCGACACTCAGCCCCAGCACATTGATTACAGTGAACAGGCTTTGCCTACCCAGGCTGGAGAAGAAGGTTTTGAGGTTGGTCAGGAACATGCGTTGACAACCATGGTGATACTTCCCGGTGACTCCCACCGCGCGCGGGGAAACCTGGTTACAAGCAAGCTTCGCACCACAGTTGAATTTCTATAAAAATCAATTAATTGGATTTCAAGCATGGCAAATTTGGCCACTCCGTTGTCCGCGAGTAGACAGGCCATGTACGCCAGCGGACATCTCACCCCCTCAAAAACGCTGATCCAAACTGGCCGAGTACCAAAATCAGGGCTATACCAATTTCAAACAGGTATTCGATCAACCACTGAAAGGAATAGTTCATCATGCTTGAATGTAAGGCAAATTTACCTTACTTTGGCGCAACGACACCAGAGGAGGTATTCGACATGGCGAAGCTGACCATCACAGCAAAAGGACAAGTTACCCTACGCAAGGAGCTTCTGCGGCATCTCGGCGTGAAGCCGGGGCAGAAAATAGAAGCCAATGAACTGCCCGGCGGACGAATCGAGATCAAGGCGGCGCGGCCCGAGGGGAGTATCGACGACTTTATCGGTTTGCTCGCGGGCAAGACCAGCAAGGTAGCGACCATCGAAGAACTGAACGAAGCCGCGGCCAAGGCATGGGCAGGCCGGGCATGAAAGTCGTCGCCGATACCAATGTACTCATACGCAGCGTAGTACGCGACGACAAAACGCAAGCACGCGCGGCAGATCGGGCGCTGAAACAGGCCACTGTCATTGCCATCACGCTGCCCGTGTTGTGCGAATTCGTTTGGGTGTTGCGCAGTGTCTATGCGCTGGCGCCGGCTGATATAGCAGCAGCCATACGAACGCTGCTCGATATTCCCAGCGTGTCGGTAAATCGACCTGCTGTCGAGGCCGGGTTGGCCTTGCTCACGGCTGGCGGCGACTTTGCCGATGGCGTAATAGCCTATAAAGGCCAACAGCTCGGTGGGGAGATTTTCGTTTCCTTCGACAAACAGGCAGCCTCCCTACTCTCCAACCTAGGGATATCCACTTCCCTGCTGAACAGATGACATCCAGCCATAAAGTGTTTCTCATTATTTGCATTTGATGCTTCTTGACTAAAATGCGCGACGCCTTATTGGCCAGATAATCACTCATACCTCAGCGCCAACACCGGCTTGGCACTCGCCGCCTTCGCCGCGATCCCACCCACCGTCACCCAGGCAATGCACAGCGCGATGGTGCCGCTGCCGATGAATATCAGCGGAGTCAGGTCAACACGGTAGGCAAAACTTTCGAGCCAGCGCCGCATGGCGAGATAGGCGATGGGCCAGGCGATGATGTTCGACAACAGGACCAGACGGCTGAACTCGCTGGTCAAAAGCCAGACAATGCCCAGCACGCTACCCCCCATCACCTTGCGCACACCGATCTCCTTGGTTTTACGTTCAACCAGAAAGGACGCCAATCCGAAAAGGCCGAGGCAGGAGATCAGCACGGTAAGCATTGAAGCCGCACTGAGCAATTGACCAAAGCGCTCCTCCTCTTCATACAGGGCCTGAAAATCATCATCCACGAACGCGCGGCTGATCGGTTGGCCTGGGTAGAATCTGCCCCAAGTATCATCAATATAAGCCAGCGTTTGCGGCAGCGTGCCGCCGCCAAGACGTAGCGCAATGGTATCCAGATAACGCTGATCCGGCGCCAGCCAATAGAAGCTGGGCTTGATTGCCTCGCGCAGCGAATCGATGCGCATGTTCTCCACAACACCTACCACCAATCCCCGTACCGTACGGGAAAAATCGTTGGAATCATCTACTTCGAACCACTTGCCCGTGGCTTCCTCCACTTGCCAACCAAGCGCATCGACTGCTGCACGGTTAAGAATGAACGAGCCGGAACCATGTGGATTGGCGTCATTCGGCTGTACTACCCTGTCGCTCCCATACGCTTCGTCGAAGGTTCTGCCTGCCAGTAGTGGTACCTCATAAGTCTCGAAAAAGTCGTAATCCACGCGTATCTGGGTCAGCGGTTGCGACGCTTCTCCCCCTTCATGTCGGGTGTCGCGCTGGCTGACGAACACCTCAAAGGGCCGCACGCTCGCGGCGGTGGCAGCGCTGATTCCTGGATGCCTGAGCAGTTCAGCCTTGAAGGCCGGCCACGCAGAGCCGACACTCCCATTGCCTGGTGCCTCCAGTATCAGAACCTGATCCTTGGTAAAACCAAGCTCGATATTCTTGCCATACTGAACCTGTGCCTGCACCACAAGCGCCGCGATCACCAGGACGACCGCAATCGCAAACTGGAAAATCACCAGCAAATTACGAAATGACAGGATTCCACCAGCCAGTGTCCTTCCTGCGGCAGTAGCGGAACTCAGGGACGACAGATAAAAGGCCGGATAGGCGCCGGCCAACAGCGCCAGCAAAAGTATCAATGCGAGGATCGACAAGACGGCAGGCCAGGAAGCAAGGAAAGTTCCCAGCAGCATTGTCTTGTCTGTAAAAGCATTCAGACCAGGCAGCGCTATTTCCGCCAATGCCACCGCCAACAGAAAGGCCAGTACGACCATCAAGCAGGACTCGCCCATGAACTGCTGAATCAACTGCCGGCGACTCGAACCGATGGCCTTCCTGACGGCAACTTCCGTACTGCGCTTCAGGGAACGGGCCGTGGAAAGATTCACGAAATTTATTGCCGCAATCAGCAATAGACCCGCACCGATGGTGGTCAGGATCAGCAGCTTGGCATAGTTGCCGCTGGAACGCTGACCCGGTCCCGGCAGCGGCGCATGCAGGTGAATGTCCGTTAATTTGAGCGTACTGAAGTCCCATTCACCACGCATTTTTTCCGGCATGCTCTGCAAGAGATACGCAAAGAGTTCAGGCTCCAGCTCCCGCATGTCCGCTTGTGGCTGCAGCTTCAGGTAGGTGGCAAAGTTTACGTTGTTCCAGTCTTCCAACCACTGCTGCCCTTGCAGCAGAGCCGCGGAGCTCATGGAAAGAAATATCTGGCCGGTGAAAGTCGTGTTACGTGGCAGATCCGCGACCACGCCGGTAACCTGCAGCAAATGTTCGTCATCATCGCCCTCGCCCATCTGCAGCGTCTTGCCCAGCGGGCTCTGCGCGCCGAAATAGCGGTGAGCTAGGGTTTCAGTAAGCACTACGGAAAAGGGCTCCGTCAGCGCAGTGGCGGGATCCCCCTGCAACCAGTCAAATCCGATGAAACCACTGATCGTGGGATCCACCAGTTGTAGCCTTTCCTCGGTATAGTTTCCTTCTCCATCACTGAGCACTCGGGTCATCCGCAGCATCCTGGCGAATTCCTCTACCTCCACAAACCTTTGCTGCAGCAAAGGGCCTGTCTGAGGCATTGCCGTGTCCAGGTAAATGGGCTCGTCGAGCGCTGTGTAGGTTTGGGAGAAGCGATAGATGCGTGTGGCATCCGGATGCTGGCGATCGTAGCTGGACTCGTCCGCGATATAGAGCGTGATAAGCAGGCATGCCCCCAGGCTTACCGCCAAACCCAGCAGGTTGATCACGGAATAAATTCTGTGCCTGAGAAAATTACGTAACGCTATCTTCAAGTGGCTAAGGAACATTACTCGTACCTCAGCGCCAACACCGGCTTCGCGCTCGCCGCCTTGGCCGCCGTGCCGCCCACCGTCACCCACGCGATGCACAGCGCGATCAGGCCGCTACCGATGAAAATCAAGGGGGTCAAATCGATCCGATAGGCAAATTGTTCCAGCCACCGCTGCATCGCCACATACGCGATGGGCCAGGCGACGAGGTTGGAGATGAGCACCAGCTTGCTGAAATCCGTGCTGAACAGCATGACGATCTGCCACACGCCGGCGCCCACCACCTTGCGTACCCCGACTTCCTTGATGCGCCGTTCGGTTGCGTAGGTGACGAGCCCGATCAGTCCCAGGCAGGAAATGAATACCGCCAGGGCCGCGAACAGAATCAGCAGATTCGTTTGCCGGGATTCGCGCTGATAGAGCGCCTGGAACTTGTCATCGAGCAAATACAGGTTGGGTGGCGTGTCGGGATACACTTCACGCCATATCGCCTCGATTGCGCTCTGCTGTTGCCGCAAGGTGCGCGCATCCAGTTTCACGAAGCCAAAATCAAATCCGGAAGCTACCGAAGCCACATAGAAAAACTGCGGCACGATGCTGCGTTGCGCGGAATCCACGTACATATCCGCCACCACGCCAATCACCTCGCCCAGTATCGACTGCGCAAAATCCTGCCCCGGCCCGTATTGCAGCTCGATCTGCCGGCCCAGCGCGGATTCGGGCGTCCAGCCAAGGCGTTTCACCATGGCCAGATTCAACACCAGCGATCCAGGCGGATGCGGGTTTTCGTCCGTGGGCGTGGGACGCCTGTCCCTGCCTACGGACTCGGAGAAAGTACGGCCTGTGATCAGCGCCACGTCAAAGAGCTCGAAATAATCGAAATCCACCACCAGGCCGGAAAGGTTCTCCACCGGCAGCCCGCTGCCTTCATAGCGCGCCGGCATGGCACTGGCAACGGAGCGGAATGGCCGGTTCTGCGCGGCGCTCGCGCCCTTCGCCCCGGTGCGGCCGAGCACCTGTTGCTTGAACACGTCCCATTGCGCGCCAGGCACGTTCTCGATCACCAGTACCGCGCTCTTGTCGAACCCCAGCGCCCGCTCCTGCAGAAAGCGCAGCTGCAGCCACATCACGGTGCCGGCAACGACCACGGCAATGGCAATCGCGAACTGGAACAGCACCAGCAGATTGCGCAAAGAGAAAAAGCCGGCCGCTGCCTTTTGTTTCTGTCTGAACAGGAGCAAGGGTCTGAAACCGGACAGGTAAAAAGCGGGATAGGCGCCCGCCAGCAGCGTGGTGGCCACCCCGATGCCAAGCGCCAACAACCAAAAATCGCCGGCCGTCGCCAGGGACAGCTGCTTTTCCGTAAAGCCGTTGACCAGCGGCAGGCTCAGCTCGGTAATTCCCATGGCCAGCAACAACGCCAGCAGCACCAGGCAGCACGATTCCAGCATGTACTGCGCGAAAATCAGCCTTTGCCCGGCGCCGGTTACCTTGCGGATCGCAATTTCCTTTTGCCGGTCCACCGAACGGGCCGTGGCCAGATTGACGAAGTTGATGCAGGCAATCAGAAGAATGGCCAACGAGATGCCGATAAGCATCCTCACGTCATCGAAGCGGGTGCGCTGCATACCGGGATTCAGGGTGGTATCCAGGTAGACGTCGGTCAATGGCGTGTAGCTGGGATCGAAAAGCTGCCGCGCCATATCGGGCATATTGCTTTCGATCAGCGCCGCCATGGCGGGCCACAACGCCGCCATTTCCACCCCTGGCTGCAAGCGCACGTAACTGAAGAATTCAAGGTTGAACCAGCTCTGCAAAAAATCGGGCGGGCGCAGGCTGCTCGCGGCCTCCATAGGAGCGATAGCCTGCAGATCGATATGGGAATCCAGCGTGGGATCACGAATGATGCCGGTAACGGTGAGCGCAAGGCTATTGTCGAGCAGCAAGACTTTGCCAACGGCGGCCCCTTGCGGAAAATATTTCTGTGCCAGGCTTTCCGTCAGCACAATGCTGTTGCGCTCTTTCCAGGCTGTTTCCGGGTTGCCCTGCTTCCATAGGAAACTGAAAAAACTTCCTATAGTGGTATCCGCGAACCCTATCCGGTCTTCATAGAAGCCTTGGCCATCGCCCTCTTCCGTGCTGACGTAGAAGCGGCCCCGAAAGTAGCGGGTGCCTTCCGTGATTTCGCTGAAGTTCGCCTGCAGCAACGGCACCGCCGGCGGTGCCGTCCTGTCGGCTTCCAGCACCTCGCCGCCGGTAGTGATTACCGTGCCGATACGGTATTTGTACTCGGCCGCCGGATGCTGATGATCCTTCGCCATTTCATCCTGAACGTACAGTGTCAGCAACAACACGCTGCTCAATCCCACGCTCAACCCAAGGATGTTGATCAGGGTGAGCAGCTTCTTCTTGAGCAGATGGCGAAAGAAAACCTTGATGCCAGCAGTAATCATGTTGGCCCCCGTCTATTCATAGCGCAGCGCCAATACCGGTTTTGCATTCGCCGCCTTCGCCGCTGTGCCACCCACTGTGACCCAGGCAACACATAACGCGATCAATCCACTGCCCAGGAAGATCATGGGTGTCAGGTCGATGCGGTAGGCAAAATTGTCGAGCCAGTGGCGCATCGCCACGTAGGCCAGCGGCCACGCGATGACGTTGGCGATCAACACCAGCCTGCTGAAGTCGTTGGTCAAGAGCCACACGATGCTCCATGCGGAGCCGCCCATGACCTTGCGCACGCCAATCTCGCGGAAGCGGCGCTCGACCGTGAACGAGGCAAGGCCGAAAATTCCCAGGCAGGCAATCACAATGGTCAGTACCGCAAAGAACGTGAAGAGGCGGCCCTGGCGCTCCTCCGTCTGGTAAAGCGCGTCGAAGTCCGCATCGAGAAAATGGTGCAGCACCGGCATGCCCGGCGTGAACTCCCGCCAGCGTTCGCCGATCCAGTCCACCGCGGCGGCCAGCTGCGCGCCCTCGATACGCAACGAGGCCACATGCATGGAAGGCGACTCTCCCCACAGGGGCCCCGGCACGAAATAGACGAGTGGCTGAAGCGGCGAGTGCAACGAATCCAGGTACACATCCGCTACCACCCCGATTACCGGCCCAGGCACCGTGAAGGAAAAATCGCTGGAAAAATCCAGGTCAAGGCGATGGCCCAGCACGTCTTCTGGCGCAAACCCCAGCGCGCGCACGGCTGCCTCGCTCAATACGTAGGCGCCCCGGCGTGCCCCCGCCTCCGGCGCATTTGCCGGCGGGACGAATACATCGCTGGCCAGGCTTGCGTCGAAGTCACGGCCGGCAATGAGGGGAATGCCGTAGGTCGCGAAAAAATCGAAGCCAATGCGCTTGGTGAGCACCGCCACGCCTTGTGGAGAGCCACCTTCGAGACGTACCCGCCAGGTTGTCTCGCTACCCGGCTGCATGCCGCCTTCAGTCACGTGCGTGATACCCGGATATTCCCGCAAGGTTTGCTTCAACACGTTCCAGTTCGGCCCGAGACCATTCTGTTGAGAGCCTGCCAGCAACAGCACCTGTTCTTTGTCGAAACCGAGATCGAAATTGCGCACATACCGCATTTGCAACCACACCACACTGGTGGCGGCCAGCAGTGCAATGGCCAGCGTGAACTGTACGATCACCAACAGATTGCGCAGGTGGGGCTTGCCCGAGGCCCCACCGCCCTGCAAGCGCAGTACGCGCACGGGTTCCAAGCCGGAAAGATAAAACGCGGGGTAGCTGCCGGCCACCAGCGCCGTCAGGAAGGCAATGCCGGCAATAAAGGCGATGAATCCGGGCGCTTTCAGCGTGGCCATGTCGAGCTCGCTGCCTATCGCGCTGCTGAATACCGGCAGCAGCAGTTCCACCAGCACGAGGGCGAGCGCGAGCGCCGCCAGTGTCACCAGCGACGATTCGCCAAGAAACTGGCCGATCAACGCGTGGCGCTGCGCTCCCACGACCTTGCGCATCCCCACTTCCCTCGCCCGGCGCGAGGCCCGCGCCGTGGCAAGATTCATGAAGTTGATGCAGGCGATGAACAGCAGGCCCGCGGCAATGACGCTGAACGTCAGCACAAAGTCGAGATTGCCCGGCGGGCGGAATTCGCCTGGACGATTGGAGTAAAGGTGAATGTCGGCAAGCGGGTGGGCCGTGAAGCCCAGCCCTCCCGGTGCGATGCCGAAGCGCTGGCCGATACCGCCGGCCAACGCGGCATCCACCAGCCCTTCGACATCCGCTACGACTGCCTCGATGGCGGCTCCCGGTTCCAACAGCAGATAGGTATGAAAATTGGTATAGGCCCAGTTGTTGCCATAATCGAATTCGAGCAGCTTCCAGGCCATGTCCATCGGCACGATCAGGTCGATCGCCAAATGCGAATCTGGCGGCAAGTCGGCAATCACGCCGGTAACGGTCAGTTGCCAAGTGCTCTCAAGCTGCAGGGTCTGCCCCAGCGGATCCTCGTTCCCAAAATACTTGCGCGCCATGCGCGCGGAAATGACCACGCCGTCGGGGCGCTGCAGCGCCGCATCGGCATTACCCCGCAGCCAGTCGAGGTGGAAGATGCGGAAGATTTCGGGATCGGCCCAATAAAAATTGTCTTCATAAAAAGCCAGGTTTTCCCTGGCAATCATCGCCTGCATGCCGCCGATGCGAGCCACCTCGCTCACGCCCTCCACACCACCGGCGCGAATCAGCGGCGCCACCGGGGCCACATTGCCCGCCACGTGCCGCTCGGCGACGTCGGCGCTGGCTGCAAAATCCGGCGACAGGCGATAGATGCGTTCCGCATTCTGGAAATCGCGGTCGTAGCCAAGCTCATGGCGCACGAAAATACTGATCAACAGGCAGCACGCCAGCCCCACGGCAAGCCCCAGCACATTGATGGCGGCATACAGCTTATGGTTCTTCAGGTTGCCGAGCGCAATCTTCAGGTAACTGGCAAACATGCACCGCCCCCTATTCGTAACGCAACGCCAGTACCGGCTTCGCACTTGCCACACGCAACGTAGTGCCCGCCACTGCCAGCCATGCGACAACAATGGCTAATGCTCCAGAGATGAAGCAAAGCGGCAACAAGACCAAAGGATCAATCTGATAGGGAAATCGCTGCAACCATCTCAGCATGGCTGATAACGCTATTGGCCATGCAACCAGATTGGCTAACATTACTGGCTTGGAGAATTGCCATAGCAACAAGGTAGCGACTTCCCGCACCTCGGCTCCCAGTACTCTACGAATGCCAATTTCCTTGGTGCGACGCGTTATATTGAATGCCGCTGCTCCGAGTAGCCCAAGACAGGCAATGGATACGGCGAGCAGGGAGAAGCTCACAAGAAGGCGCGCTTCCAGCTGCTCCCGATCGAATTCACTCGCCAGCACCTCATCAACAAATTTCATGTTTGGCAATTCGGCGTCGCTCAGCTCTCTCCATAACTCGTCAATTCCGCGCAGTAGGTTTTCCGTATTGCCTTGATAGCGAACAGTTAGAGCGTTGGCGAAGTACGGAGTGTTCAAGTACAACTCGGGGCGCGGCTCGCTGCGTAGACTGAAGAACTGTGTGTCCGCGACCACCCCGATTATGGTGAAGGTCTGGCGGCTGTCGTTGTAGGGACTGACACCATCAAGCTGCCGTCCCAGTGCTTCTTCAGCTGAACTGAAGCCTAGGTAGCGTGCTGCGGCGGCATTGATCAGCACCCGCCCCTGTTGCGATGAACCACGTTCCATATTCAGGTAATCAAAAAAACTCGAGACCTGATCCAATTCATCCGAAAAACCGCGGCCCGCTACGAGCGGTGTCTCGTAGACAGAAAAGAAATTCGAATCCACACTCAGCGTCGGCAATTGCATCGATCCAATGCTGTCCTGCCCTGGCAACTTGTAGGGAACCATGATGGTAGCAAGGCTGTTACGCTGCATTGGCTGATGCCCGGAAAGGCTCGTTCCCATTACCCCAGGCAACGCCTCGACCCGCTGCTGCAGGGCTAGTAGCTGTCCTCGTCGCATACCGCTGAATTCCGGACGGGACATCAGTCCGTCCAACACCAATAAATTGTGGCGGTTATAGCCAGGATCGCGTGTGGCGGTATACCGCATTTGCAAATAGACAGTAGCGGTTGAAACCATCAAGACAATCGTAATGGCGAACTGAAACAACACCAACACGTCACGCAAGCGAGTGGACCCTCCCATCAACGCAAGGCGGTTGGTCTTCAAGGTAGACGCGGGCCTGAAATACGAAAGCGCGAAGGCCGGGTACAGCCCCCCGGCCCCGATTACCAGCGTCACAAGACTCGCCAAGGATAGCCACACAAGTGGGCTGGTGAGATCCAGCAACAAGCTCTTACCAATCCACGCCGCAAATACCGGCAGCAACACTTCCACAATGACCAGGCCCAATACCAGAGCTGCTGCTACCAGTAACGCCGATTCACCTAAATACTGCCATACCAACTCACCACGCCGTGCACCAAGTACTTTACGCAGAGTCACTTCAGGTACCCGTTGCATGGCTTTAGCCATGCTGAGAATAATGAAATTGGTACAACCAATCAGCATCACGAACAGCGAAATTGCCGAGAACGCAAGTACCAGAGTGAAGTTCCCGCCATTGGGCACAGTATCTGGAGCTTCCAGATAGACATCGGCCACATTCACTAATCCGAACTGGATACGCTCACTTGGCTTGACCTGCGGCCCTGCACGCAAGCTGCCTATATCTACTCGTTGATCGACAAAGGCAGGCAGCCGCTCAATAATGTTATTAACATTCACGTCCGCCTTGAGCAGCAGATAATCCATGCTGTTTAGAATGGTCCAGTTCTTCAAATACGGATAGCGATCTTCGTCGAGCAGAGTAAGCGCTGGAAGCTGCACCACAGAGTTCTTGCGCGGAAGACGATATACTGCCGTCACATTAAACTCCTGTGGCGCAGTGCCGAGCAGAGAGATGGTTTTTCCCAATGCCTGTGTCGTTCCGCCAAACAAACGTAAGGCCTCAGGCTCACTCAGTGCCACACGATCAGGGCTTTCCAGCGTAGCACGTAAATCGCCTGCCACCTCCTCGAAGTCAAATATCTCCAACACATCCCCGTCTACCTGAAAAATTGACGCGTTCGAACGAAACTCATCCACCCGCACTTCCGCATCGAGCCTCATGAGCCGGGCCGCAGCTTCGATTTCTTCCGCAAAATATTTTTTCAATGCCGGCGCCGCAAGGATGGAATTCACGCCTACACGCCGCGGATTCGATCCCGTACTGTCAAGCGTAGTGTTGAGCATGTATATGCGCTCGCCATTCCGCCAATGTTTGTCATAGCTCAACTCATCGTGAACATACAGACCAATCAAAATACAGGCGGCAAGGCTCACACTCAGGCCCGCAATATTAATACCGCTAAACAGCTTGTCCCGCAGCAAACGGCTCAAGGTCGTGATCAGGAAATTTTTGAGCATTTCTCCCCCAACTTATGACATATCCTACTCATACCTCAGCGCCAGCACCGGTTTAGCGCTCGCCGCCTTCGCTGCCGTACCGCCCACCGTGACCCAGGCGATGCACAGCGCGATGGCGCCGCTGCCGATGAAGACCAGCGGCGTCAGGTCGATGCGGTAGGCGAAATTCTCCAGCCAGCGTTCCATCGCCAACCAGGCCACGGGCCAGGCGATGAGATTGGAGAACAGCACCAGCCTGCTGAAATCGTTGGTCAGGAGCCACACGATGCTCCACACCGAACCGCCCATCACCTTGCGCACGCCGATCTCCTTGCGGCGGCGTTCGGCATTGAACGCGGCCAGCCCATACAATCCCAGGCAGGCGATGAGCGTCGCCAGCGTCGCAAACACGTTGAACAGCTGCCCTTGCCGTTTTTCCATCTGGTGCAGCGCCGCGTAACGCTCATCCAGAAAATGCTGTTCCAGTGGGAAATTAGGGACGAAGCGCTGCCAGACCTCCCTGATATACGCCAGCGTCGCCACTATGTTGCGTCCGCTGAGGCGCAGCGAGGCCCTATCCATGGTCGCCACGCCGGTCACCAGAATATGTTCCGGCATGACGAACACCACGGGCTTCAGGTTGCCATGCACCGATTCGAAATAGCTGTTTTCGACCACCCCGACAATGCGGCCCGGGTGCGGCGTATTGTTGTCAAAGTTGGCGGTGAGCGACTTTCCTATCGCTTCCTCCTGCGTCCAGCCAAATTGTTCCACCGCCAGGCGGTTCAGCACATAACCGGCTTCACCCTGCGTAACACCTTCACGGGGAAAGATGGCGCGATCGGCAGGAAATTCCACGCTGAAGCCACGGCCAGCCAGCAGCGGAATGTCATAGGTGGCGAAGAAATCATAGTCGACGCGCATGAACGGTAGCGCCCGGGCCCTGTCTTCCCCCTCCGCCAGCACCGTGGTGCTATTGGTATTCACTTCCAACGGCGTCAGGTTGGAAGACGTGGCAGCAAGGATGTCGGGATTGCGCAACAACTCCTGCCTCATCGCCTCCCACTGCGGCCCAAAGCCGGCGGTGGGCGACCCCGTCAGCACCACGATCTGCTCGCGCTGAAAGCCCAGCTCGATGTTGCTGGCATAGCGCTGCTGCAGCATCACCACCAGCGTGGCCACCACCAACACGATGGCGATGGCGAACTGCAGCACCACCAGGGTATTGCGAAATGCCGCGGAACCGCCGCCGGCAAGCACGCTGCGCAACACCTGCGCCGGCTTGAAGCGCGACAGGAACAACGCCGGGTAGCTGCCGGCAAACAGACCGACGAACACGATCAGCGCCGCCAGCAGCGCCGGTATGCGCAGATCGCCCAACAGTGCCAGCGTCAGCGTCTTGCCGAGGAAGGCGTTGAATGTCGGCAGCACCAGCTCGACCAGCCCCAGCGCCAGCACGGCGGCAAGCAACGTCAGCAATACCGATTCACCGAAGAATTGCCGTACCAGCTGCGCGCGGCTGGCTCCCAGCGACTTGCGTACTCCTACCTCGCGGCCGCGCCGGGCCGCGCGCGCCGTGCTCAGATTCATGAAATTGAAGCAGGCGATCAGTAGGATGAACAACGCCGCGGCGCTGAACACATAGACATTGGTCATGCTGCCCGGCGCCACCAGTTCGAACTGGCGATTCGAGCGTAGATGGATGTCGGTGAGCGGTATCGCCGTCATGCCGGTGAACCTGGCGGAGTTCTCCGTCTGGTGACGATCGAGAAACGGCGTGAACTGGCTGGCCAGCGTCTCGATGGCAACGCCGGGCTTCAGTTTGATGTAGGTATGAAAATTATTGCCGCCCCAGTTATTGAAAAAACGCTCGCCGACGATCGGCAGGACGGTATCCATCGATACCGCCACGTCGAGCGTGAGGTGGCTGTTGCGCGGCAGGTCGGCGATGACGCCGGTGACTTCCAGCGGCGCGAGGTTCTCCAGCAACAGCGTCTGCCCGAGTGCATCGGCGTCGCCGAAGTACTTGTGCGCGATCGACTCGGTGAGTACCACGGTAAACGGACGCGTCAACGCCGTGGCTGCATCGCCCTGCAGCCAGCGGAACTCGAAAATGTGGAACACATCGCTGTCGACGAAGCGGATGGCATTTTCATAGAACGCCACCTCGTCGCGACTCAGCAGCGCCTGGCCGCCAAAGATGCGCGCGGCGTATTCAATAGCGTCCGGAAAATCCTGTTTCAGCAGCGGTGCCACCTGCGGGGCGTTGGGCGCCAGGAAAATATTCTGCGTGGGAAAGTCGCGCGAAATGCGGTAGATGCGATCGGCATCGCGGAAATGGCGGTCGTAGCTGAGCTCGTCAAGCACGAACAGACCGATCAGCAACGACGCCGCCAGCCCGATCGCCAGACCCAGCAGGTTGATCAGAGAATACAACTTGCTGCCGGCCAGATTGCGCAGCGTGACTTTCAGGTAATTGCCGAACATTGCGAATACCCCTTGTCTCAAGACCTATTTTTATTCATACCGCAAGGCCAACACCGGCCTGCCACTCGCCGCCTTCGCCGCAATCGCTCCCTCCGTTACCCACGCAATGCACAGCGCGATAGCGCCGCTGCCGATGAAAACCAACGGCGTCAGGTCGATACGATACGCAAACTGCGCAAGCCAGCGTTGCATCACCAGGTAGGCCACGGGCCAGGCAATCAGGTTGGCCAGGAGCACCAGCCGGCTGAATTCATGGGTTACCAGCCGCACGATGCTCCACACCGAGCCGCCCATCACCTTGCGCACCCCGATTTCCTTGCGGCGGCGTTCGGTGCTGAAGCTGGCGAGGCCGAAGAGGCCAAGGCAAGCGATGAAGATGGCCAGCGCGCTGAAGCCGAACAGCATCCGGTTCTGGTTGTACTCGCTTTGGTACAGGGCGTCGAAGTCGTCCTGCAAGAGGCGCAGGCTTGCGGGTTGGTTGGGGAAGAATGCGGTCCAGGTTTCACGGATGCGGGCAAGCGCGCCTTGCGCATCGTTGCCGCGGATGCGTATCGACGCCTGTTGCAATCCCAGGCGTGTTTCACTGTGAATCACTGCCGCCGGCTCGGGTGGCACGAGGTAGACCGTAGGCGCCAGCGGCATGTGCAGCGACTCGAAATAAACGTCGTCCACCACGCCGACGATGGTGCCGTTGCCGAAGTTACAGCAGGTCACTTCCAGGCCTTTGCCTATCGCCTCTTCCGGACTCCAGCCCAGCTGCCGCGCGGCCAGCGCATTGACGATATAGGACGGATTCGCCGCCTGTGCCCGATCGGGATCCAGCGCCTTGGAAAACGAGCGGCCGGCAAGCAGGCGTATGCCGTAGGTTTCGAAAAACTCGAAATCCACCAGCAGCACCGGCATCGTACGCTGGTCGGTACCGCCTTCGTGACGGATGAAATAACTGGTGGCAACGCTGCTGGCCGGCACCACGTTGGAAGCCGTGACACTCTCGATTTCCGGCGCCGCCAGCAGCCTTTCCTTCATGGCATCCCACTGCCTGCCCAATCCCTCGCGGCCGGTGGTGCTCAGTACAACAATCTGATCCTTGTCGTAGCCAAGCTCGATGGCGGATGCAAAGCGCATCTGCAGGAACACTACTGCCGTGGCCACCAGCAACACGATGGCAATCGAAAACTGCACCACGACCAACACGCCGCGCAGCGCCACGCTTCTCCTGCCGGCGGCGGCGATTCCCTTCAAGACACGAGATGGCGCAAAAGCCGATAAGTAAAAAGCCGGATAGGCACCCGCCACCGTGCCTGTCAACACCACCAGCAAGGCAAGCGCTGGTATCGTCCAGACATTGCCGAAATAAGCGAACGTGATTTGTTTCTGTAAAAAGGCATTGAAGGCCGGTAACAGCAATTCCACCGCCGCAATCGCCACGATCATGGCGAACGCCGCCATCAGCACCGCCTCGGCGATGAACTGCACCAGCATCTGCACGCGCAAGGCACCCAGGGTTTTGCGCACGCCCACTTCCTTGGCGCGCTGCAGGCCGCGCGCGATGGCCAGGTTCATGAAATTGAAGCAGGCCATCAGCAGAATGATGAGGGCGATGGCGCTGAAGGCATACACACTGGCGCTGCTGCCAGGCGCATTCAGTTCGCTCTCGCGGTGGGAATGCAGGTGGATGTCCGTCAGGCGCATGGCGGTCAAGCCCCAGATCGCGGAGGCGCCCTCGCCGAGGTAGCGCTCATAAATGTCCGGCGCCAAGGCCACGATTCTGTCGATGCTTGCACCAGCGCGCAGCAGCACGTAGGTGTGGTAGCCGAGCAGCGTAGGGTTCGTCAGGGCATTGCTCCCCAGCAGCGTGGGTGCCGTGGGCATGGACAGCAGCATGTCGAAGCGCAGATGAGTGTTGCGCGGCAAATCTTCTATCACGCCCGTTACCTGCACGGGGTAGCTGCCCTGCAAAAGCAGCGTTTGCCCAAGCGGGTCGGCATCGCCGAAGTATTTACGCGCAACGCTTGCGGTGAGTACCGTGGTGAACGGCTGCAACAGCGCGGCCTCCACATCGCCTTGCAGCCAGTGGAAATCGAAAATCGCAAACAGGTCGTTATCTGCAAACGCCGCGTTTTCCCGAAAGGCGCTTCCCTCATACGCCAGATCCACGCGCCACGGACGCAATCGCGCCGTACGCTCGATTTCCTCGAATTCCTGCTTGAACTGCTCGGCGACCAACGGACCGCTTGCCGCCCAATGCGTGTCGGGGCTGCCGTCATTCGGCGTTACATCGGGGGAAAGGCGGTAGATGCGTTCCGCGTTTGCGTAATGGCGGTCGTAGCGCAGCTCGTCGTTGACATACAGGCCGATCAGGAGAAAACAGACGAAGCCGATCGCAAGACCGACCACGTTGATCGCCGAGAACAAGCGGTTGCCCACGGCAGCGCGCAGGCTGATTTTCAGGTAGTTGAGCCACATCTTATCGTTCCTTTCCTTGGTGAGGCGGGTGCGTCAAGACTATAAGTGCAAATTCTGCTCCACCTATTCATTTCCTTATAAATCAAGCAATTGAATACTCATTCGTGGCGACACCAAGCGCCGGCTGCCCGCAATCAGACACGCGACTGTACGTTTACGGACACCCGCCGGACAGACTGCCTTCAGAATGGCCGAACGCGGCGCTCGCCGACACCAATGCCGCTCACAGCTCCCGCATCGCCGTCACGATAGGCAGGCGCGCCGCGCGGATGGCGGGAAACAGCCCGCCGAGCAGGCCAATGGCAAGCGCGCACAGGATGCCCTGCAGCATCAACTGCGTGGTGATCACGAAACTGAACCCGTACTGGGTGTTGGACAGAAAGTTCGTGTTGGTGGTGTAACCGTTCAGCCCCAGATAGATCAGGCCCACGCCCAGCACTGCGCCGGCCAGCGCCAGCAACAGCGCCTCCACCAGCACCGAGAGGGCGATGGGCAGCGGACCAAAACCCATGGCGCGTAGCGTGGCGATTTCCCGGGTGCGCGAAGACACGGAGCTGTACATGGTGTTGAGCGCCGCGAATATCGCCCCCAGCGCCATGGTCACGATCAGCGGCGTGCTCAGCAGGGTGACGATTTGCAGGAAGCCCTGGCTGGATTCGCGGATGTATTCGGCTTCGTTGCGCACCGACACCTTCACCTGCGGGTCGCTGTTCAATGCCGCCTGAAAGGCATCCGTTTGCGCGGGGTCTTTCAGCTTCACCCGCCCCG
>Ga0182739_1000839_pt1 | contig 35440 bp, 27 predicted proteins | sample eDN5th30CBELigBY_FD_128873 | JGI IMG/M metagenome (GOLD analysis project Ga0182739, IMG submission 128873) | Enriched backyard soil microbial communities from Emeryville, California, USA - eDNA 5th pass 30_C BE-Lig BY (version 2) (version 2) | ecosystem: Environmental > Terrestrial > Soil >... | reverse complement strand
CCTGGCCGAGCGGCGTGTCGTCGTCGGCGCGGGCCAGCGTGTCGGCCAGCAGGTCCAGGCGCGGCGGCTTGATCAGGTAGTCGAAGATGCCGGCTTGCAGAAGCTGGCGGTACAGGTCCACGTCCTGCTTGTCGCCCAGCGCCACGATGCGGCAGGCCGGGCCCGCGAGGGCCGCCAGTTCCAGCAGGGCCGCGATCGGATGGGCTTCGCCCGTGATGTCCGCCAGCAGCACGCCGGGCAGCGGATTCGCGGCGCACCAGGCGGCGGCGGCCGCGGGGCCGCCTGCCTGCAGGGCGCAGGCGGGACGCTGCAGGCGGACGAGCTGCTCGCCGATGACGGGCAGGTCGGCCGGGGCGGCGAAGACGGCCGGGCCTTGGGTGGGCGCGCCGTTGCGGGTCGGTGTCGTGTTGCTCATGGCCGTCAGTTGTCGAAGTCGATGTCGATCAGGTCGCGGGTTTCGCCGGTCTGGTAGCGGTCCACGGCGCCGGCCGCCGCCTTGCCGTCCGCGCCTTCCAGCGTGCGCGGGCGCGCCAGGTCGCGCGGATCGCTCACCATGCGCGCCAGGTTGGCGCGGTTCGCGCAGCCCAGCGTGCCGACACCGTAGTAGGGATGGATGGTCCAGTCGTCCGGCTTGGCGATGCTGCAGCGCGTGGCCTGCACCGTCATCGCCTCGGATTGCAGCTCCAGGTCCCAGCCGGCCTGCGCCGCCTCTTGCAGGCGCTGCGCGTCGCGGGGCAGCGATTCGACCCGGGGCGCGCGCGCGCCGCTGCGGGCCAGCGCTTGCGCCAGGCGCTGGGCCAGCGCCTCGCCGCGGGCGTTGAAGGGCGTAAGCGTCAGCACCTGCGCGTCGATGCGGCCCTGGCGCGTCAGCAGTTCATTGGCGGCGTTCAGCGATTCGGCCGTCAGGCCGTTGCCGTCCGGCGCGGCCTGGAGCGCCAGCGCGACGGCGCGCGGCGCCACGGTGGGCGCCTTGGCGGCTTCGCCGGCGCCGAAGCGCTGGGCGCGCAGGTCGTTCAACTGCGTGCCGCAGCCGCTCAGCAGCAGGGCCAGCAACAGCGGGGCCAGCGGCAGCAGGCGGCGCGTGGTAAGGGTCTTGTCGTAGTCCATGGCGTGGTTCTCGTCCGCGTTCAGTACAGGTAGCCGATGGGGGCTTGCGGCGGCAGCAGGTCGTCGATGCCGGCCAGGCCCTGGCCCGGCACCTGCAGTTCGCCGGCCGCGACCGGATCGACCACGTTCGCGGTGACCAGGATGACCAGCTCGGTTTCGTCCTTGGCGGACACTTCGTGCTCGAAGAGCCGGCCCAGCAGCGGAATGCTGCTCAGCCCCGGCACGCCGGACACGGTCTGGGCCTGCGTCGACCGCAGCATGCCGGCCAGCGCAAAACTCTGGCCGCTGGCCAGTTCCACCGTGGTGTCGGCGCGGCGCACCTTCAGCGCGGGGATGGAGATGCCCTGCAGCGTGACCGCGCCGTCTTCCGTCAGCTCGCTCACTTCGGGCGCGATGTGCAGGCTGATGCGGTTGGCGGACAGCAGGGTCGGCGTCATGCGCAGGATCACGCCGTACGACTTGAAGTCGATCTGCACGTTGTTGTTGGTGATGATGACGATGGGCACCTCGCCGCCCGCGGCGAAGGCCGCGCTTTCGCCAGACATGGCGGTGAGGTTGGGTTCGGCCAGGACCGAGGCGAAGCCCTCCGCCGACAGCGCCGAGATCAGGCCGCCCATGGTGAAGCGACCGCGCGTGGTCATGCCGCCCGCCGCGAAGGTGGACGTGGTGCGGCCCGGTATCAGGCTGGAGAAGTTCTTGCCCGTGACGGAATCGAACAGCGACGGATTGATGGTCTCGGTGGCGGGCGCGAAGCCGCCGGCCGCGCTGCCCGTCATGATCCCCCACGCGCCGCTGCCCGAATTGAGCGTCGCCGCCCAGTCAAAGCCCAGCTCGTGCGACAGCGTGCGAGACACCTCGACGACGCGCACCTGGATGTTGATCTGCGAGGACAGCTCCACCTTGAGCTGGTTGATCACGCCGTCGCGGGTGTTGCCGGCGCCGCGCGCGCCGCCGCCCTGCGTGCCTGCCGACACGCCGTCCAGATAGGCCTGCACCTGGTCGACGATCTGGCGCGCCTCGATGGGCGTGCGCACGTTGCCGCGCACGATGATGCGGTTGTTCAGCGAGGGCTCCAGCTCGATGTCGGCGCCGGGGACGGACCGCAGGATCTGCGTGCGCAGCGTGGACAGGTCGTGCTCGGCCACGACGCGGATCGCGGCGATGACCTTGTCCTGCGCATCCAGCGCGTACAGCGTCGTCGTGCCGACGGACTGCGCGAAGACGAAGATGTTGTTGGGCGAGGGAACCTGGAAACTGGCCACGCGCGGGTCGGCCACCAGCACTTTGGCCGCATCGGACTTCAGCTTGAGCAACTGGCCTTCGCGCACGTGCAGCGTGATCTCGCCGGTGGGCGCGATCTTCTGCAGGCTGGCGGGCAAGGCCGACGGCGTGTTCATGACGTCGACCGCCGGACGGGGGCGCGGCTCCGTGGAGGGGGCGGCCAGGGCGCTTGCGCCAGCCAGGCACAGCGGCGCGGCCAGGCACAGCCGGGGCATCAGGAGGGCCGCGCCGCGGCGGGGCTGCTTGTGAATCATGGCGTGAAGGGATGAAGGGGCATGAGGAAGCGCGGACGTCGCCGCGGGCTGGCGGTGGGGGCGCATCGGTTAGGGGATGGAGGGTGACGGGGCGGGTTCGTCTGGCTCCGCCGCCTGACTGACGGACTGCGTGAAGGACTGCGTACTCTGCCGCTCGCCGTGGAACGTCTGCACGACGACCGTCTGCCGGGCCGGCTGATTGAACATGTCCGTCGCATCGTTGATGCGCGTCACCGACCGCATGGCGTCGTGAGGCTGTTCGACGGTGTCCGCCTGCACGCTGCGCAGCGCCAGTTGCAGCGGGCCGACCTCTTGCGCGAGCGCCAGGCGCTCCGAATCGCGAGGGGTGACTTCGAGCGTCAGGCTTTCGTAGTAATTGCGCAGGGGCACGGCCTTCTTGTCCACGGCGCCCGGGGTCGTTGGGGCATTGCTGGCGGGCGCGATGCCCGCCGGATTGCCGTTCAATGCCAGCACGCGCACGTTGCGCACGATCGTCTGCGACGCCAGCGAGGCAAAAGAGACGGCGGTCTGGCCCGGCATCGGCGGCTGGTCTTTGTCGCGTTCCAGATGCAGGATGACGTCCACCCGGTCGCCTGCGGACACCAGCCCCGAGTTGCTCGTCACCGCGCTGGTCGGAATCGACACGGCGCGCATCTCGGGCTTGAGCACCGACGCGACGAAGCCGTGGTCGCCGCTGAACACCAGCCCGTCGCGGGTCAGCGGCTGGCCGTCCCGCAGCGTGCGGCGGGGCGTGGCCCCGGCGACGGCGCGTTCGATCTTGCGGCGTTCCTCGTCGGTGTCAGCGGTGTAGTGGTCGGCCCGGATCTCGCTGGCGGGCAGTTCGCGCCATGCCAGCGTGCGTCCCGCGACGAAGTCGCCGGGGACCAGCGGCCCGGCCGCCACCAGCACCTGGCGCACGGGCGCGCGCTGCGCTTCGACCTGCTTGACGATGGTCACGGGTGGCGGCGGGCGCATGAGCGCGCGGCCCACCAGGGCCGCTCCCGCGGCCAGCGCGATCGCCGAGGCAAGCAGGATCAATGATCGGGTCTTCATAGCAAATAGGAGTGATTTGTCTTTTCAATTGCATCAGAGGCGAGTATCAGCCCCTGATGGCGCGCCATGGGCGCTGGGTCATGCCGGGTGGTGCTGGGTCGTGGGGGGTCGTGCCTGGTCGAAAGCTAGCTGGCGCTCCAGAGCACGAAGACGGCGCCGCAGGCAATCGCAAGTCCGTACGGAATGCCTTGCATGGGCTCGTCGCGCAGCGCGTGCGGCGTGGGGATGACCAGGCCGGACAGCCAGATGTTCAGGCGCATCAGGCTCAGCGCCAGGGCGCGCTCCAGCGCGCGCAGGAGCGGCAGCGCCAGGGCCATGACGCCGCCGGCCAGGGCCGTGACGATGAGAAAGACGAAGGTGTGTTCGCCCAGCCACAGGCACAGCACGGCCATCAGCTTGGCGTCACCGGCGCCCATCCAGCGCATGGCAAAGAGGCAATATCCCGCCACCAGCACGCCGGCGCCGGCCAGGATGCCGGTCGTCAGCGAAGCGCGCAGCGCGGGATTGCCCTGCGCCAGCGTCCATCCGGCATAGGCGACCCATGCCAGCAGCAACGCCAGCACCAGGCGGTTGCTGATGCGGCGATACAGCAGGTCGGACACCACCACCCAGGCCAGGGCCGGCACGAGGATGATGCTGGGCAGGGAGTGCGCCACGAAACGCCTGCGGATCAGCCGCCCGAGCGGGCGTCGGTGCCGGCTTCGGTGATGTCGTTGGCGATGGCGCCGAACTTGTCGCGCAGCGCGGTGATGAAGGCGCCGTCGGAGCCGAAGATCACGCCGACCGCGGCGGCCATGGCGGCGGCGAGGATGCCGTATTCAATTGCGGTCACGCCGCTTTCGTCACGAAGGAATTGTTGGATGCGGGAGGTCACGGGAAGGTCCAAGAAAGAATCGTCGTGAAGGGAAAAAACGAAGGCTGCGAAAGCCGTCACTACACAGACGATATTAGGATTCATTTGCAGCTAGCGATCAACCTGCGAATCATTAAGAGTCGTTCAGGAACGTCCGCCGGCCGCGCTTTTACAGGGCAGGCGCAGGATGGCCAGCAGGCCGCGCGGCGTGCCGGACGCGGCGCCTTGCGGCGGGCCGGGATCGTTGTCGGCCAGCGCCAGCGACCCGCCGTGCAGCGCCGCCACGGCATGCACCAGGGCCAGGCCCAGGCCGTGGCCGGAGATCGTCCGGTCGCGCGTAAGCCGGCGAAAGCGCTGCACGGCCTGGCTGCGCTGGTCGGCGTCGATGCCGGGGCCCTGGTCGGCGGTGCCCAGCTCGATCCAGGGGCCGCGGCGCCGCGCCAGCAGCGTGATGGCCGAGCCGGGCGGCGCATATTTGATTGCGTTGTCGATCAGGTTCACCAGCGCCTGGAACAGCAGCGCGCGGTCGCCCATCAGGGGCAGGTCGTCCTCGACGCGGATCTGCAGGGCCACGCCGCGCTGATCGGCCAGGACATCGTAGTAATCGTGCAGGTCGGCCAGCAGGGCTCGCGCATCGAGGTCGACGGGTTCGTGATGGCAGCGCCCGGTCTCGATCTCGCTGATGCGCATGACGGTGCGGAACAGGTACAGGATGCGCCGCACTTCTTCTTCCGCCAGCGCCATCTCCGCTTCCGCCGCGGGGTTGTCGCGCATCGAGTCGGCCGCGTTGCTCAGGCGCTGCTGCAGGCGCGTCAGCGGGGTGCGCAGCTCGTGCGCGATGTGATTGGTGGCGTTGCGCACCTCTTCCATCAGGAAATCGATGCGTTCGAGCGCCTGGTTCACGTCGTGGCCCAACTCGTCGAACTCGTCCTGGCTGCCATGCAGCGCCACGCGCGCGTCCTGGTCCCCGCGGGCGAAGCGCGCCATGGTCTGGCGGATGCGCGTGACCCGGTTGGCCGCGCCGATGCTAAAGAGCAGGCCCGCGCCCAGGCTGAGCAGCAGGGCCGTGAACACGCTCAGGCCCACGACCAGCGGCACGGGGTAGATGCGGTTGAGCATCGGCAGGATGTCGTAGGCGATGACATAGCGGCCGCCGTCGGGCAGCAGGGAGGCGTGGCCCAGCCATTCGCTGGCGCCCTCGCCCGTGTTCAGCGATGCCCGTAGCCAGCCGCGGCAAGGCTGCTGGCCGCCCTGGCACATCAGCGGCGAGAGCAGCTCGGCCGCGCCGTACAGCAGGCGTCCGTCGGCGGCCTGCACGGAGATCGCGCGCTCGCGCCGCGCCACCGCGGCTTCGCGCAGCTTCAGCGCGCGCGCCAGTTCGGACGCGCTGTCGCGGCTGCTCAGCGTCTGGTGCGCCCGGATTTCGGCCGCGACCATGTCCTTCACGTGGCGCACCATGACGTGCTCGAGCAGGTTCTGCCCCCACGCAATCGAACCCAGCGTCACGAGCAGGAAGATGAACGCGAAGCAGGCCGTGTAGCGGAAATGGCTGGTCGTGCGCGTGGGCGGGGGCACGGCCGTGGCCGACGGCGCGCGCGCGTCGCGCCAGAACGACTGCCACGAGCCGAACAGGCCGGACAGCGGCCCCTGCCTGAGCGCCCGCAGGGTCTCAGGAATATCGAACTGCACGGTGTTCATCGGGTCAGCTCAGCACGTATCCCATGGCCCGCACGGTCTTGAGCAACGGTTGCGAAAAGTCCTTGTCGATCTTCGAGCGCAGCTTCGAGACGTGGACGTCGATCAGGTTGGTCTGGGGATCGAACTGCAGGCCCCACACCTTTTCCAGCAGCATGCCGCGGGGCACCGTCTGGCCGGCGTGTTCGGCCAGCGTGCGCAGCAGCAGGAATTCCTTGTCGGTCAGGCTGATCTCGCGGCCCGACCGCGTGACCTTGCGGCGCAGCAGGTCGATCTGCAGATCCTGCACGCACAGGCGCGCCGTGTTGGGCGGCGTGGCGTCATGGCGCTGCACCAGCAGCTCCATGCGCACCATCAGTTCAAGAAAGTCGAAGGGCTTGCCGATGTGGTCCTGCGCGCCCGCGCGCAGGCCTTCGACGCGGTCCGACGCCTGGTCGACGGCGGACAGGATGATGACGGGCGGGTGCGGGCGGCCTTGCAGGCGCCGCAGCACCTCGATGCCGTCGATGCCGGGCAGCATGCGGTCGAGCACGGCGATGTCGAACACCTGCCGGTCCAGCGCAACGAGCGCCTGCTCGCCCGAATCGACCGGCACGCACTGATGGCCGCTGGCCTGGAACTTGCTGGCCAGCCAGTAGCTCACTTTGCTGTCGTCCTCGATTAGCAGTATCCGCATGCATGTCCTCGCCCGCGTGTCACTTCATTCCGCCAGCGTTTGTCGCCGAACCCCTCATGCCGCATGCATCAGAAATTCATCCCGGCAAGCCGTCTGGCTTGCGTCTACAGGCCAGGCGCCTATGGGATCACGATTCATATCGCAACAGCAACGGGCTAAAACTTAACAAGATTTAATCTTATTGTAAATAAGAATGATTGTTATTCTTGTAGAATTCGGGCCGATATCCTGACTTCAAGGACGTGGCGGCTGCCGACGTCCTCTTTGCCATGTCCACTTTCATCCTTCGAAGCCGCCACTGGCTGGGCGCGGCATTGTTGCTGTCTTGCTCGGCCAGTCTTGCGGCGGACGTCTATGTGTCGTTCGACGATCAGGGCATGGCGCACTTCGCGCCCACCGCGCTGGACGACAGCTACCGGCTGCTGTTCCGCGACCTGTCCACGGGTGCGCGCGGCGCACGCCGCGCCGCCGAGCCCAGCCCGGAAATCCGCCAGGCGCTGGAACAGGCCGCGCAACGCCACGGGCTGGACTACGCCCTCCTCCATGCGGTCGCGCAGGCCGAATCGGGCTTTGATACGCATGCGGTGTCGCCCAAGGGCGCCGTGGGCGTGATGCAGCTCATGCCGGCCACCGCCAGCCAGTACGGCGTGCCGGGCACGGACGAGGCGCTGCAGGCAAACCTGCGCAAGTTCGACCTGAACGTCAATGCCGGCAGCCGCTATCTGCGCGCGTTGCTGGACCGCTATGACGGCAACCTGGAGCTGGCGCTGGCGGCCTACAACGCCGGCGAAGGCGCGGTGCAGCGCGCCGGCAACCGCGTGCCGGACTATGCGGAGACGCGCAACTACGTGAGCCGGATCATGGCCGCCTACCAGCCGGGAGCCCCGAAAGCCGCGATCGCGGTGGCGGACAACACGGGCGCGGCGTCTGCCATGTGGACCCGCCAGGACGATGCGAAAGCGGTCCGGCAATTCGAGCAGGGGTTCATGGTGGTGCCGCCGAGAAAACGCTGACCGGCGCCCGGCGCTACGGCCGGTCGGCCTCGCGCTTGCGGTGCGCGAAATTGAGCGTGACGATCAGGCCCGCGGCCACGGAAAAAAGGTGCTTGATCGTGTGCCCGCTGAGATACGCGACGTGCTGGAAAATCTGGTGGTCGAGCACTTCGGAAACCTTGGCCAGCACATAGCAGCCGATCGCGGCGGCGAAATACAGGCGTTCGCGCCGGGGCGTGCCGTTGCGCCATTGCAGCAATGGCACCAGCAGCAGCGGCATGAACTGCACGAAGAGGTAGGGCCGCAGGTCGCCCGCGCCGCGGCTGTCCGTGACCCACCACCACCCGACGCTGGCCACGGCCAGGGCGGTCCACAGCACGTCGACCCAGCGCCCGTCGCCCAGCGTGTCGCGCCAGACGGCCGACAGGATGCCGGCGCACAGCAGCGCAATCGGCAGGCGGTCCCAGATGAGACGGGCGTTGTCGGGCACCAGGTGATACCAGCCGGACCCGAACGCGGTGAGCATCAGCGCAAAGAAGAACAGCGCATAGCCCGGACGGATCGCGTCCAGCGCGGGGCGCTGGCGCGACTGCAGCACCAGCGCCAGGCCATACCAGCCCACCACCGCGAAACCCAGGTTGGACAGCACATCGGCGGCATGGGGAATGCCGAGCCAGGCCCGCTTGTCCGCGAAGTCATGGTAGTGCTCGGGCTGCGCGATGGGCCCGGCCAGCGCCAGCCCCACCGCCACCAGCACCACCACGGCCCACGGCAGCAGATGGCGCGAGCGGGTGGGGGCGGCTGCCGGCGCGGCGCCTGTCGGGCTTGATGGGATGCTCATGGAACTCCGCGCCCGGCACAGGGGATCGCCGGTCTGGATTCGATAGTAAGTCGCGCGCGGCGGCGCCTCCAGGCCCTGCCGGCGGATTTTTTATGTCCTTGTGTATCCGGTGGCGGCTTGCCTGGCGCCGGGCAAGGTTAGCCGGCGGCGGCCCGCGGCGCTGAAAGACCGGCCGTTCAGGCGGCCGTCTTCAGCCACGCGGCCACCGTCTCCAGCACCTGCCCGGGCAGCTCGCGGTGCGGCACGTGGCCGCATTGCTTGAAGATGACCGGCTGCGCGCCCGCCAATTGCGCGATCCGCTCGGCATGCACGGTGGAACCGTATTCGTCGTTGTCCCCGTGCAGGGCCAGCGCGGGACACGTCACCTGGGCCAGTTGCGCGTCCAGCGTCCAGTCCGCGAAGTCGGGCGAGAGCCAGGTGTCGATCCATGCGCCCAGCACCCAGGCCGCTTTCTCGCCGTGGTACTTCTTCAGGCGGTCGAGTTGGCCGGGCTGCGCGAACGACTCGCGCGCCTGGCGGATGCCTTCCAGCGTGCGGTCTTCGGCGAAGACCTGCGCGGATTCGGTCGCGAGCGCGCGGCAGGACTGCGGATACGCGGCGGCGCTGGCAATGGCCATGCCCCCGCCCACGCTGTGCCCGAACGCCGCGAACCGGTCCAGGTCCAGGGCCTCGCGCACGGCGCGAAAGCCTTCGATGGCTTCGCGGACCACGAAGTCCGGCCCCAAGGTGCCCGAATGCGGGTCGGAACGCCCGAAGCCCAGCCGGTCGTAGGCGATGACGGCGCGGCCGGTCGCGAGGGCAAGCTGTTGCGGAAAGTCGCGCCACAGTTCCACGCAGCCCAGCGAGTCATGCATCAGCACGAGGGGGACGTCGTTCGCGCCGGGCGCGTCGGGCGTCCAGCGCCGCACGAAAAGCTGGCCGCCAGCGGCGGGAACGAAGACATCTTGGGATTGCACGGACGACATCGCGGGTTCTCACGGAATAGATGGCTCGGGACGCCTGCGGATGCGGCGGCGCAGCGCGGCCGCCGCTCCGGGGACAGTCGGCAATAGTAGCGTAGGCGCGCGGGCGGCCCGCGCCCAGCGGGATGCCGGCGGGCTCGTATCAGACCGGTGACGTTACGAATGCAATTGCTACGGCCTCACGGCGCACGCGGACCGCATGCACATGATTTGTCGCATTACGCGCCGGCGCTGCGCGCCGCGCTGCCGTGGCGCGCCGCTACGATGGCCGCTGTTCAATTTCGCACCAGGAGCAAGCCATGAAAATCAATGTCCGCCGCCTCGCCGGCGCCGCCGCCCTCATCGCGGCGCAGTGTTACGCGGGCGCCGCCAGCGCGCAGCTGCTGGACGCCGTGAAAGGGCAGATGGGCGGTTCGGGCCAGAGTGGCGCCATGCAGGGCCTGACCGGCAGCCTGCCCCTGTCCTCGCTGAGCCCTGCCTCGGCCGGCAATGCGGCGGGCGTGATTGAGTTCTGCATGAAGAACAACTATCTCGCCGGCGGCGACGCGCAGGCCATGAAAGACAAGCTGATGGGCAAGATCTCGGGCGGATCGACCCAGCAGGCCAAGTCGGATTCCGGCTATCTGGCCGGCGTGCAGGGCATGCTCAATGGCAGCGACGGCAAGTCGGTGGACCTGAGCGGCGGCGGGCTGAAGGAAGAGCTCACCAAGAAGGCGTGCGACCAGGTGCTCAAGCACGCCAAGTCGTTCCTGTAATCCGCCGGGCTGGGGCCGGGCCGCGCTAGGCCTTGCGCGCCGGCCCGAAAATATCCTCCCGCGCCGCCCGGCTCAGCGCCACCACGGCGGGATGCTCCAGCCGCTGTTCGGTGGTGATGGCGTAGAACTGCTCCTTGACGGCCGCCGCGTGGCCGATGGCGCGGACCCGATACTGCTTGCACAGATAGGCCGCCGTGGCGGTCGGCGCGACAAAGAGGCCGGTGCCGGTCTGGCCGAATGAATTCATCAGCGCGCTGTCGTCGAATTCGCCCACGATGCGCGGGCGCACGTTGTGTTCGTCCAGCCATTGCAGCAGCCGCGGCCGGATGGCGGCGTCCTCGCCGGGCAACAGGAACGGCGCCTGGTCGAGCAGCGCCGGGAACTTGCCGGGCAGGCTTGCCAGGAGCGGCGGCGATCCGAAGAAGGTCACCCCGCACTCGCCGAGCAGATGGCTGAACCCACGTACGTTCAGGTTGCTGGGCATGGGGCGATCGGCGATGACCATGTCGAAGCGGTGCACGGCCAGGTCGGCCAGCAGGAAAGGCAGGCGCCCTTCGCGGCAGATGAGCCGCACGTCTTCGTCCAGATGCAGCGCGGGCTCGATCATCCGGTACACCATGGCCTTGGGCATGCCTTCGGCCACTCCCACCTTGAATTCCATGGCCCGCCGCGCCGGGCGTTCGCGCAGGTCGTCCAGCAGCTCGTCGCCCATGGTGAAGATGCGATCCGCGTACAGCAGCGCGTGGCGGCCGACATCGGTCAGTTCCAGTCCGCGGCCCGCGCGCCGGAACAGTTCCGTGCCCAGCGTGGATTCCAGCTCCTGGAGCTGGCCGCTGATGGACTGCGGCGTGCGCTGGAGCTGCTGCGCGGCGCGGGCGATGCTGCCGGCCTTGGCGACCATCCAGAAATAGCGCAGATGCTTGTAGTTGAGAGTGACCATGGCTGATCAATCCAAAAAATCTGACTATCGATTCATCATATGCGAATTGTTGGAGGAATCGCGCTGATCTAGACTGGCCCCATGCTGCTGCCGGGCAGCATTGTCCATCGCGTGGCGCACGTGGCGCGGTGGAAGGAGGCGCGTGATGAACCGGGTCGAAACCTTTGCGACGCTGCCGATGTGGGTGGGCTTCGTGGGATTCGTGCTGCTTGTGCTGGCGCTGGACCTGTATGCGTTCGGCGGGCGGCGGGCGCACCGCGTTTCGTCGCGCGAAGCCCTGTGCTGGGTGCTTGCATGGATGTCGCTGGCCACGCTGTTCGGCGGCCTGATGTGGTGGTATCTGGACGGCACGCTGGGGCGCGCCGTCGCGCACCAGAAGACGCTGGAGTTCTACACCGGCTACCTGATCGAACTGTCCCTGTCCGTGGACAACATGTTCGTGTTCTCGCTGATCTTCACCTATTTCGCCGTGCCCCTCGAATTGCAGCGCCGGGTGCTGCTGTACGGCGTGCTGGGCGCCATCGTGATGCGGGTGGGCATGATCCTGGCCGGGGTCTGGCTGCTGTCCAAGTTCGCGTGGCTGTTCTATGTGCTGGGCGCGTTCCTGATCTTCACGGGGCTGAAGATGCTGTTCAACGCGGGCCGCCAGCCGGACATCGCCCGCAATCCGCTGGTGGTCTTCCTGCGGTCCACCATGCGGATCACGCGGGATTATCACGGGCAGTCGTTCTTCGTGCGCATCGACGGGCTGCGGTACGCGACGCCCATGTTTGTGGTGCTGCTGGTGATCGAGGCGACGGACGTGGTGTTCGCGGTGGACAGCATCCCCGCCATCTTCGCGGTGACGACCGACCCCTTCATCGTCTTTACGTCCAATATTTTCGCCATCATGGGCCTGCGGGCGCTGTACTTCCTGCTGGCGGACATGGTGGCGCGGTTTCACTATCTCAAGTATGGCCTGGCGATGGTGCTGGTCATCATCGGCGCCAAGATGCTGGCCGAGCACTGGGTGCACGTCCCGGTGCACTGGTCGCTTGGGGTGGTGGGCGTGATCCTGCTGGCGTCGGTCGGCGCAAGTTGGGTGTTGCCCGCAAGGGCCGCGGACCCGTCCGCGCGTCCCGAGGCCAAGAAGTCACAAAACGGAGGTCTGCCATGAACACGATCATTCTTGCCACCGATGGGTCGAAATACAGCGACGCGGCGGCCCGATTCCTGGTGGAAAGCCCCTTGCTGAGCCGCGATTTCGTGGTGCATGTGGTGCATTGCGAGCCGGACGTGGGCGGAGACGTGAAGTCCTTCATCGCCAAGTCGGACATCGATGCCTGGCACCACGAAGAAAGCGGCAAGGCGATGAAATCGGCGGTGGACATCCTGAGCGCGGCCAACGTCAGCCACGAATGCCATGAGTTCGTGGGTTTCACGCCGGAGAAGATCGTCGACTATGCAAAGCAGGTGGGCGCGGCCGCGATCGTCATCGGCTCGCATCACCACAGCCCTCTGCTCAATGCGATCCGGGGGTCGGTGAGCGGACGCATTCTGGCGCATGCGCCTTGTCCGGTGATGCTGGTCTGACCGGGCGCGCGGGCGCGGGAGTGGTATCTTCTGCGGATTCTCCGCTTACCGCTACCGCTTGCGCCCATGTCCGACGTCCCCGCTTCCGCCGATTCGCCGCTTTCCGACGAGCCGGCGGCCCTGCACAGGCCTTTCATCCAGAATGCCGGCGCCCGGCGCACCCTGCACTTCACGCAGCAGGAAATCCAGAGCAGCATGTCGCTGCTCAACCCGGACGCGCTGGAGATCGAATACACCCGGATGATGATGGGCTTCGTGCTGTTCAAGCCGGCGCCCGATCACATCCTGATGGTGGGCCTGGGCGGCGGATCGCTGCCCAAGTTCTGCCACCGCTATCTGGCGGGGGCGCGGATTTCGGTGGTGGAGATCGACCCGGCCGTGATCGCGCTGCGCGACGCCTTCCTGGTGCCGCCGGACGGCGAGCGCTTTCAGGTGATCCAGGCGGACGCGGCGCAGCATATGCGCGGCCTGTCCGATCATGCGGACGTGATCTTCCTGGACGGGTTCGTGGCGGGCGGCATCCCGGACGCGCTGTGCAGCGCGGCGTTCTACGCCGACTGTCATCGCGCCCTGCGCGATGACGGCATCCTGGTGATCAACTTCCACGTCAACCACCCCATGCACCACACCTACCTGGAGCGCGTGCGCGAATCCTTCGGCTCGTCGATGTTCGAGGTGGTCGACGACGACATGACCAACAGCATCGTGTTCGCCTGCAAGGGCAACCTGCTGGATGACCCGGCGGCGGCGCAGCTGACGCGGCCGCCGTCGATGCCCAAGGATGCATGGCGCCAGTTGATGCCGACGATGCGCGTCATCGGGGCGACGCTGGAACTGCGGTAGTCAGCACTGCCCTGCCCGCTATGCCGGATCGCTGAGCATGACGGACAGCAGCTCGCGGGTGGCGCGGGACAAGGCGCCCGGCGGCGGCGCGCTGTGTTTCTCGCCCAGGGTGCGCGTCAGGTCCGACACCGTCTGGGCGACGGCGGCGTCTTCCAGCGCCGCCTGCGCCGGCCCGGCCGGTCCCGGCGGCGGCGTGATGTGCTTTTTCGCCGCTTTGAGCAGATCGGCCACCGGATCGGTCTTGCCTCGCGCGTTGACCCGGTCGGTCATGGCCGTCGCCAGGCTTTTGCCGCCGCTGCGCGTCCGCAGGCCGGAGCGCTCGCTCGCGGCTTCCCATGCGCCGCGCTGGGCGGCATAGGCCGTGAGCAGCGCGAAGCGGTCCGCGTCGATGAGCATCGGCGATTCGGCGACCGCGATCAGCAGGGATTGGTAGGCCGCGCTGGCGGCCGTGGCGTCGTTGCCGATCAGGGCCTTGGACACGTCCTTCCACAGATGATGGAACGGCAGCGCCGTCGCCGCGGCGAACATGTCCGCGCCCAGCGTCGTGCGCTGCTCGAACGCCAGGACCAGGTAGTCGACGTCATTGACCGGCTCGGGCTTGCCCCCGTCCTTCTGGCGATGCAGCACGCCGTCCACGAGCTGCAGACCGGATAGCCGGTCCTGCGAATCCGCGCCCGCCAGCACGCGGTAGCCGCTGCGGCGCAGCGCATCGCCGTCATAGACGCCGAAGCGCACGCTGACGCCGTCGGTGCCGAACAGCTTGGCCAGGGGCGTGAGCAGGCTTTCGCCGGTCTTGACGATGGCTCCGCCCACGGGGCCGCCCAGCATCGTCACGGCGGTCGAGACGAAGTCCAGGATGCCTCGGCTGAGGCTGCTGTCGGCGAACCGGCACAGGGCGGCGTACATCTCCAGTCCGTCGCTGGCGTAGGGCACGTTGCGCGCCACGTAGACGTCGCGAAAGGCCACGCGGCTGGCGCCGGCCTGGGGCGCGGCGGCGCCCAGCGCCTGCTGGATGAGGTCGTAGCCCACGATGTACGGGATCTCGCGCCGCGCGCCGTCCGCGCCATAGCGCAGAAAGAACGTGCACAGCGGCAGGAACTGGCTGAGATAGTTGCTGGCGTCGCACAGGCGCATTTCCACCAGCCGGAGACTGAAGTAGCACTGCCCGGGTACGAAGGCGGCCCCGTCCAGGCCCGCGGCCAGCGCGGGGCTGCCGCCGGGTGGTTCGATCTCCGCATAGAAGTTGCGGCCCGCGGGGACGGTGGGCAGCAGGGCGCCCGCGCCTTCGCCCGTGGCCGCCTTGCCGCCGATGCCGCGCAACATGCCGATTAGCGAATCCATGTCAGCTCCTTGTTTTCGGCCGCCCGCCGCGCAGGTTGCGCACAGGGGCCGGCGGTGGCCATCGTGTGCTCAGTCGCGCACGATGGCCACCGCCGATGCCCAGGTCGGCAGATCGCCGGCATCGCCCTGCGCGGCCTTGCAGGCGTAGCGGTAGGCTTCGGCCAGCCCCTTCGGCTGGGCGGCGTCCAGGTACACGTCGTAAAAGCGCTGGATGTAGCGCGCGCAGGATTCCTCTTCGACCTGCCAGCGGAAGGCCAGCACGCCGGCCGCGCCCGCGCGCATGACTTCCAGCGCCGTGCGCACCGACGCGCCGCTGCACGACGACAGCACCAGCAGCTTGCACTTGCCCGCCTCCATCCACTGGCCGATCAGCCGGATGGACAGTTGCCAGGCTTCGCCGTCCTCGCCCGGCAGCACCAGCATCGTGGTTTCGCCCGCGGAGACGGAGTGGCCGGCGAAATGGAAGATGTCGTAGTTGCCGGTCTTGAGCCGCTCTTCGATGCGGCGCTGCAGCGCCGCGCCCACCAGGCCGGGCTCGTCCGCGCCGCGCACGTGGTCGATGATGAGATGGCCGGGCGCGCGCGCGGCCAGTTCGGCAAGATGCTCGCGCTCTTTGGCGACCGACTGCAGCGGGCCGAATTCCATCGCGGGCAGGGTCGGCCCGCCGTCTTCGCGCCGGAACGTGACGGTGCCGTATACCGCGCTGGCATCCATGAACAGCATCCGCACCGGCTGGCCGGGCGCGCGTGAGTCCGTCTCCCAGCGCGGCGCGGGGGCGGTGCCTTCCAGGTGCAGCCGCCGCGCCATCGGCAGTTCCAGGCACAGATAGCGGCCGCTGTCGGCGCCGAACTCGCGCCCCATCTCGAAAGGCAGGTTGAACAGGCGCGAGACTTCCTGGCTGGCCAGGTTGAACTCGAAGCGCAGGTCCAGTCCCGCGAACGCGCCGGCCCCCGGCGACAACTCCTCGTCGCGCGCGCGCTGGATCAGCTTGGCGATCGGCGCGCCCAGGCTGTGCGTGACCATGGCGCTGAAGACGTCTTCGCCCACCCCGCTCAGGTCCTTGAGCCACTGCGGCGCCTTCGTCTCCCCCATATAAGGGCTGAAGGTCTCGATGCGCCCCACCAGGGCCGAGATCCGGTCGCGTTCCTTGTAGGGCATGTCCTGCGACGAATACTCGTGCCGTCCCATCTGGATGCGGTACGTGATCGAGTGCTCGCCCACGCGGATGATCAGCCGCCGCCGGCGCTTGGGCGCCAGCGGGGTGAGGCAGGTGAGGACGGTGGCGACCTCCGTGCCGCTGTTGCCGGCGCTCTTCGCATCGCTCGTCCACATGAAGACTTCGGGGCGTTCCAGCACGTAGCGTTGCACCAGCTCCGGCGGGTCGACCGCCAGCACCAGCAAGGGTACGGCGGATCGCTTGGCGATCCATTCCAGCAGTTCGACCGCGGCCGCGCCGGGCTTGGCGCGCTTGCTGGCGGTGGACCCGAGCCGGGCGTCGATGATGACCAGCCGCGGCTCGATGCGCGGCGTGGCCAGTTCCCAGGATTCGATCTGGGTCTTGGCGCTTTCCAGCGACGTGCGCCGGCGCAGCTCCGCGCCCACGAACGGCGCGATCGCGGGGTACTGCTGGACGTGGCGGTGCAGTTGGGCGAGGTGGTTGGCCCAGTCGTCCTCGTGCTCGTCGTTCATGCTGGCCAGCAGGATGAAATTCGGTCCGTCGGCGTCGTGTTCCATGATGGCTGTCCCATGATCCGGATGGCCTAGCCGGCGCGCAGCGGCAGGATCAGCGTGAACGCGCGCCACGGCGGCGTGACGGACTCGTAGGCCTGCGGCGGCAGCAGCGGCGCATCCGGGAGCGGCGGGTCGGTGACGAGCGCGCCGCCGTGATCGATCATCGTGTCCTGGATCTGGGCGATGGCGATGCTGGCGCCGTCGTGCGCGGCGCGCTCGGCGCTCAGCAGGGCGTCGTCGGGCACCGCGTGGACGGGCGGGTCCATGTCCCACACCTGTTCCTCGCTCAGGCCGAAGCGCAGGGTGCAGCCGTCCGGGCCGGCGTCCAGGTCGATGGTCACGCGCGCATCGTCGGCGTTGCGGCAGCGCAGGAGGTAATCGATCATCGAGCGGAATGCCGCGCTCAGCGCCTGCGCGTCGCCGGACACCGTGGGGCCGTCGTGCGAGGCCGTATGGTTGGACAACGTGATGCGGCGCTGGTCGCGCGCGGGCAAGGCGGCGATCACGTCGCGAAGGCGCGCGCCCAGTTCGACGTCGCCATGCGCCGCGCGGGCGCGCCGGCGCGACTCGCTGGCGCCGGCCAGGCGCTCGAAGGTGATGTCGGCCTTGCCGATCTCGGCGACGATGCGCTGGCTAAGATCCTGCGCCTGGGCCGCGACGACTTCCGGGGGCGTGCCCTGGCGCGCGTCTTCATGCAGCAGCACGGTCTGCGACGTCAGGCTGCACGCCAGCGACAGCGAGGTGCGCGTCTGCCGCGCCACCTCGGCCACGGTTTCGCGCAGATAGCGCAAGTCGCGCGCCCAATCCAGGTCCGCGATGTCGGTGAAGAACCAGATCGACATGTCCAGGCTTGGGTCCAGGTCGGTGCGGGTGGCCAGCACGGACCGCGGCTGGCCGCCGGCGTCGAGCAGTTCGATGCGCTCGCGCTTGACCGTGAACGCCGACGTCAGGACGCCCAGCGTGGCCTCGTCGCCCGCGATGGCGTAGTCCGTGATCGACGGCGCCTCCGCGCCATCGCGCGTGCGTCGGACCTCGGCGCCCAGCATGTCGGTGGCCACGCGGTTCATTTCGATGACGCCGCCCTCGCGTCCCACAAACACGACGGCCTGCTCGGTTTCCGCCATCAGGCTCTGCTTGGTCTGGCTGAGCAGGTGCTGGGCCAGGCCTTCCTCCAGCGAGGCGATGATCTGGAGCAGGTCGTCGATGTCGGGGCCCTTGAAGGCGTGGGACACCGAGGATTCCACGTCCAGCAGCCAGCGTATCCGCCCGTTCAGGTGGACGGGAACGGTCATGGCCGAGCGCAGCGGCCGCTTGGGGCCCGTGTAGCCGTGCTGCGCGTAGGCGGGATTGCCGATGTCGTCCACCGCCAGCAGGCAGCCCAGCGACAGCGTGGCGCCCAGCATGCCCTGACCCGTCGGCTGCTGGAAACCGTCCGGCAGCGCGTAGCCGGGCGCCAGGCTGTGCTGCGTGACCACTTCGAAGCGGTTCTCCTGCCGGTTCACGCGGAACAGCGCCACGTGATCCCACCAGAAATGCTGCGCCAGCTGCGCGATGATGTCGTCGGCGGCCTGGCGCAGCGACGCGGCGGTCATCACCTTGCGCCGCAGCGAATCCGCGAACTCGGCCCGCTCGTCGTCGCGCTCCTTTTCGAAGCGCATCAGCACCGGTTCCAGGTCCAGGGCGCGCAGAATCTCCAGATGGCGGGCATCGTAGGCGCCGGGGTCGCGCGAGCACAGGCTCAGCGCCGAGCTATAGCCCCCGGGCCGCGTGACCGGCAGCGTGACGGAGGACTGTATGCCCAGGTCCTGATAACAGCGCACGATCTCGTTGCCCGGTTCGGGCATGTTCGCCTTGACGAACGCGCCGACCTCCTCGACCCAAGTGCGGCCCGAGTCCAGGAAGGCGCGTATCGTCGGCGGCAGATCCATCCAGCGCGCGGGCCACAGCTCCACGCCCTCTGGCCGCACCGCGATCGCGCGGAACAGCGACACATCGTTGCCATAGATGCCGAAGACCGCGTGTTCGAACGGCACCAGGCGCCGGATCTGCTCCAGGATGCGGTCCAGCTTGAGCCGCCAGCCGCCGATCGCGGGGTCCAGCGCGATGCGGCGGATCTCGTCGCGGGCCGATTCCAGCGTGCGCGACTGGATGACGGCGATCACGCCCAGGAGCTCGCCGTTGGGCGCGGGGTCGGGCGTCATCACCAGTTCGAATTGCCGGTCCGCGTCGTCCGGCACGGGAATGGCGATGGTGACCGACACCATGGCGTCGCCTTCCGTGTCCTGCACGCAGCGCAGGATGGCGCGCTGCACCGGCCCGACGTCGGCGGGGCGGAAATGCGCGGCGAGCCGGCTGCCGCACAGGGCGTCGCGCGGCAGGCCCAGCGTGCGGGCCGCTTCGGGATTGGCGAAGCGGATGACGCCCTGCATGTCCAGCCGGAATACCGCGTAGGGCGTGCGCTCGAACCGGCGGGACTCGGCCTGGCGAAAGGGCGCGCCGTCGTTGACCAGCACGATGAGCTCGCCGCTGTCCAGCGTGCACAGCGGGATCAGCTGCGCGGGCACGCGGGCGCCGTCGTCGCCGCAGTACACCACGTCGACCGCGCCGTCGCCCATGCGCAAGGGCCGGGTGAGGCCGCAGATCTCGCTCAGGCGGCGGCCCACGAGGCTGGCGTGCGCCAGCGGCAGGACGGTGCTGGCCGCCACGATGTCGCCGGACCCCGCCACCAGCAGGCAGGGCACGCCGACGCGCGACAGGACCCCCGCGACCTCGTCGGCCTCGCCGTAGAGGGAGAATTCGCGCGCGGGGGGCGATGGCGGCGCGGGGGCGACGGGGGCTGTGGGGACGGCGGCGCGCGCGCCCTCCTCGCCGGCATGGGCCGCCGGCGTCGGCACGTCGGGCCGCGGGGCCGGCTGCCTGGGCAGCTCCGGCGCCTCGCTGTAGGGTTCTGGCAGTATCTCTGGCATGACAAGACCCTCCACCCGCGGTCAGCGCTTGATGAAGGCAATGACCTGCTGCTGCGTGCCTTTGTCGTTGTCAAAGCCCCCGTGCGTGCTGGAGGCCACGGGCACGACGCGGGAGGCGCCGGAAGGACTGCCGGCCGGCGACACGTGGACCGCGTCGCAGGGGATGCCGGCGTCCCGGAAATACCGCTCCATGCCCAGCAGCGGCGTGGTGGTGCCGCCCTCGAACGATTCACTCACCAGATAAAGCAGCGAGCGCCGGTACGGCCCGCAGGTGGGGTCGTCCTCTTCGGCGCGATCCGACAGGTGGAACTGCTGATAGCGCTTGACCCGGTTTCCCAGCAGCGGCACGACCAGTTCTCGGAAAGTCTTCAGGGTCACCGCCGGCGCCATGAGGCTCAGCGATTCGAGTTCTCCGCCGTCCGCGGCCAGGCGCCGCGCGAAATGGCTGGCGACGATCGCGCCGGCCGAATGCCCCACGATGTGCAGGCGCACGCGGCCGCGCGCGACGTGCGACTTGAAGTGCCGGTAGAGCAGGATCATGGCGGCTTCGTCTTCGCCGTGCGTGGCCGGCTCGCTCATGGCCTCGGCGTTCTGCTTCATTTCGCCCCAGATGACCGTGCCGGGACGCGCCAGCCAGCGTTCAAGCCGCTGGTTCCACCAGCGTTCCAGGCGTTCGCCGATGCCGCCGGTGGTGCGCGGCACGTCGTGCGCGGCGTCCTGGATGATGTTCCTGACGGTGGTGATGAAGTCCGTCTCCCACATCAGGAAGACGGGGAATATCTGGTGCTCGTAGAGCAGCGGGATCCATTCGGCGGCGGCTTCGGCGGCGTCGTTTTCGCCGACCAGGCCGCCGTGGTTGTACACGCAGACGTCCATCGGCTTGTCCTTCAGGTTCCAGCGCTCGCGCGCGGCGACCATATGCACGTCGACGATCGCGCGCAGGTCGTCCGGCGTGGTGCGGAAGGCGCCGCTGTTGCTGAGCTTGCCGTTGTTGCCCACGTTGACGATGAAGGGCGAGAGCTCGCGGTCGCGCAGTATCTTGCCGGCGGCAAGCGTCACCGTCTTTCCCTCGGTGCGCAGGCTGATGCTGTTGGAGATGCTTTCGTGCTCGTGCGTGACTACGCCCAGCTGCACGACCCAGCAGTCCATCGCGTTGCGCATCCAGTCGTCGTAGGTCAGCACGGCCATGCCGTGCGTGCCCCATTCCTCGCCCCAGGAGTTCTGGATCAGAAAGCCGTCCTGCGTATAGCCCACGATGACGAAGGCGTGGCCCAGCACGGCGGTTTCCTGGCTGCCCGGAATGACCCAGAATGGCCGCGTGACGGGCGTGGCTTCGTCCTCGCGCGGCGTGACGCCGTGGCCTTGGTCCCAGCCCTCGTGGCAGCCCGCGCTGGCGTAGAGGATGCCCACTTCATTCAGCGCCGCATGCATCTCCACGATGCTGCGCGTGTCGATGCGGTAGTACGCGCCGAGCGGCCGCTTGACGGCGTCCAGCCACCAGTCGTCTTCCGGGCGCTGGGCCGCGGGCGGCATGTCGATGGACGGGAACAGGGCCTGGGCGCAGGCGCCGTGCCGGAACCAGCCCTTGAGCGCGCCGCGCAGGCTGGAGCCGCTGTCGTCGACCGATCCGGGGAATTCGTCGTAGCGCCGGGCCATCGAATACAGCATGTAGGGCGAGATCGCCGGGCGCGTGTCGCGTTCGGATTTGCGCAGCAGGTACTCGACCACCGTGGACAGCGCAAAGCCCGTGCAGGCCGAGGTCTCGCCCTGGTGCTTCACCGTCAGGCCCATCACGGGAATCATTTCCGCCTTGGGCGTGACAGAGATATTGGGGCGGAACAGGATGTCGCGCGCGTCGAAGGCGTCGGGCTTGGCGGACCGGCCGAAAGCGATGCGGGGCGTTTCTTTCTTGGGCTTGCCGGGCTTGCTGGGCTTGGGGCGGGGCGCCGACGATGCGATCGCGGCCGCCGCAGTGGCAGTTGCAGATGCAGCTGACGCAGACGCTGCCGACGCCGCCGGCGCATTCTTGCGCGGGGTCCGTTTGGAAGAAGCCGATGTCCTGGACGGCCGCGCCGCCGTTTTCCTGGTTGCCATATCGTTTCCCCTTTTTCCCGCCCGGGTCAGGAGGCCAGTTTCAGGCTGGCGATGGCGCGGGACGCATCGGCGGACAGCTTGGCCTTCTTATCGGAACGGGCGCCGATATGCTTGGAAATACGACATGACGACGGTGACGCTGCGCCCATGCTTCGATATATAGGCGGACCTCATCCGCCTTGCTAGTAGCCGAAAGGATTAATCCTTGAATTTGCAATGGTGCTTATGCACCATCCGGCCCCGCTTGTTCTCATCCTGTTGGATGAGATCCGGTTTCAGGCCGTTTTTTGTATCCGGACGGGAATCGATTTATAGCCGGGCGTGCCGCTTTCTGTGTCCTGATAGTCCAGCGGGCACAGGTTGTTGGCTTCCGGGTAGTAGGCGCCGACCGACCCCGCCGCAATGTCGTGCCGGATCGCCGTCAGCCGCAGCCGCCGGTGCCCCTGGCCGGGCAGGCTGGTGACGATCTCGACCTCGTCGCCGTGCGCGATGCCATGGCGCGCCAGATCGGACGCATTCATGAACAGCACGTCGCGGCGGCCGAACACGCCGCGATAGCGGTCGTCCAGGCCATAGATGGTGGTGTTGTACTGGTCGTGGCTGCGCAGCGTGGTGAGCCGCAGGATGTTGCCTTCGACGATGTCGGGATCTTCGCGCAGCCCCGCGAACGGGATGAACTCGGCCTTGCCCGAGGGCGTCTTCCAGATGCGCTCCGTGGGCGGCAGCGGCAGGCGAAAGCCGCCGGGTTTGCGGATGCGCGCGTTGTAATCGCGGAAATCCGGATAGATCTTCTCGATCAGGTCGCGGATGCGGTCGTAGTCCTCGATCAGGTGCGCCCACGGCACGCGGCTGTGCGGCAACGTCGCCTGCGCCATCCCGGCAATGATGGCCGGTTCCGAGCGCAGCTGCTTTGAGGCGGGCGGGAGCTTGCCGCGCGAGGCATGCACCATCGACATCGAATCCTCGACCGTGATCGACTGCGCGCCGCCTGCCTGCACGTCGCTTTCCGTGCGGCCCAGCACCGGCAGGATGATCGACTGCTTGCCGACCAGCAGGTGCGAGCGGTTCAGCTTGGTGTTCAGGTGGACGGCCAGGTCCAGTTGCCGCATGCCGCGCTCGCATTGCTCGGCGTCGGGCAGCGCAATCGCGAAATTGCCGCCCAGGCAGATCAGCGCCTTGGCGCGTCCGGCGGCCATCGCCTTCATGGCGTCCACCGCGTCGTGGCCGGGCCGCGCCGGCGGGCGGAAGCCAAAGGTCTGTTCGACGCGATCGAACATGGCGTCGTCGATCTTCTCGGTGATGCCGACCGTGCGGTTGCCTTGCACATTGGAGTGCCCGCGCAAGGGGCAGATGCCGGCGCCCGGCTTGCCGATGTTGCCGCGCATCAGCAGCAGCGCGGCGATCTGCTGCACGTTGCGCGTGCCCCTTTCGTGCTGCGTGATGCCCATGCCATAGGTGACGATGGTGGCGTTGGCCCGGGCATACGCCTGGGCTACCTGCTCCAGGTCGCGCCGGCGCAGGCCGCTGGCCTGCTCGATGTCGGCCCAGGTCGTGGCGTCCAGGTCCTGCGCGAAGGCCTCGTAGCCGTGCGTGTGGCGCGCGATGAATTCGTGATCCAGCGTGGCGCGGCCATCCCGGTCCGCCTCCATCAGCGCCTTCATGATGCCCTTGAGCGCGGCGGCGTCGCCGCCCACCTTGACCTGGAAATAGGTGGAGGCGATGCGCGTGGCGCCGAACGTGCCCATCTCGATCGGGTCCTGCGGATCGGCAAAGCGCTCCAGCGCGCGTTCGCGCAGCGGGTTGAACACGATGATGGGCACGCCGCGGCGCGCGCATTCGTGCAGCGTCCCCATCATGCGCGGGTGGTTCGTGCCAGGGTTGTGGCCCATCGAGATGATGAGATCGCAGGCGTCGAAGTCGTCCAGCGACACCGTGCCCTTGCCGATGCCGATGGCCTTGGGCAGTCCGACGCTGGTGGCCTCGTGGCACAGGTTGGAGCAGTCGGGAAAATTGTTCGTGCCGAATTCGCGGGCGTACAGGCTGAAGAGGAACGCGGCCTCGTTGGACGCGCGGCCCGAGGTGTAGAACTCAACCATGTCCGGATCGGGCAGGCTGGCAAGCGTCTGGCCGATGCGCGCGAACGCGTCGTCCCATTCGATGGCCTGGTAGGTGTCGCTGGCGGCGTCGTAGGCCAGCGGATGCGTGAGCCTGCCTGCGTTCTCCAGGTCGTGGTCGCTCCAGGTCAGCAGTTCGGTGACCGGGTGCGCGGCGAAGAATTCCGGGGTCACGCGTTTGCGGGTCGCTTCCCAGGTGACGGCCTTGGCGCCGTTCTCGCAGAACTGGAATGTGGAGGTATGCGCCTTGTCCGGCCAGGCGCACCCCGGGCAGTCGAACCCGTCGGGCTTGTTGGTGCGCAGCAGCAGCGCGGGCGCTTCGGCGATGCGCATCTGCGTGGCCACGGCCTGCGCCGTGGCCTTCAGCGCGCCCCATCCGCCCGCGGGCGCGTCGTAGCGGTGGATGCCGGTGGGTTTGCGTTGGGTCATGAGGGTCTCCGGAATTCAGGATGCGGTACGCGGGGCGGCGCCGCGGGCGGCGCAATGGCGGCTCGCCAGGACGGAGCCCGCCACCGCGAGGACCATGGGGATGAGAAAGGCCGGGTCCACGCGCGTGAACTCCAGGATCAGCACGACGGCGGTCAGCGGCATGCGCATCGACGAGGCCAGGAACGCGGCCGCGCCGACGACGGCAAATGCGCCGGACGGCGCGTCCGGCCAGGCCATGCTCCACAGCCCGCCCAGCGCGACCGCCAGCGAGGCGCCCACGGCGATCGCGGGCGTGAGCAGGCCGCCCGCCGCGCCCGCGCGCAGGCTGCTGGCGACGACGGCCGTCTTCAGCACCGCCAGCGTCGCCGCCAGGGCGATGGTCAGTTCATTGTCGAACGCCAGTTGCGCGGGTCCCTTGCCATTGCCCAGCAAGGCGGGCAGGGTGATCGCCAGCAGGCCGAGCAGCGTGAAATTCAGCAGGCAGGACACCGCCAGGCGCCAGCCCCGGGCGGCCTGGGCGCGCGCCGCGCCGGTCAGCCGCCGGAAGCCGTGGGCGGCCCACCCGAACACCGGTCCCGCGGCGATGGCCCAGACCACCAGGCCGGGACTGATCTGCAGGGCGGGCACGGCATACTGAATCTCGTTGCCCAGTCCGGCCCAGGCCACCGCGGCGCCGAGGCAGCAGGCCACCAGCGCGGCGACGACCGCAGGCCAGGCAAACGACCCCAGCAGCCCTTCCAGGACGAAAAGCGCCGCGCCCAGCGGCACGTTGTACACGGCGGCCAGGCCCGCGCCGGCGCCGCAGGCGATGACGAGCCGGCACTGTTCCGGCGGCAGGCGCAGCCGCGCCGCCAGCCGGCCGCCCGCGAGCGCGCCGACTTCGCGCGGCGCCACCTCGCGTCCCAGCGGCGAGCCCAGCCCGACGGTCACGATCTGCAGGACCGCGTGCGCCATCGTCGTCGCGGACGGCATGCGCCGGTCGGGATCGGCCACGGCCTGATCGACGCTGACCAGGGGACGGCCATAGCGGTGGATGAGCCACCAGCCCGCGCCGGCCGCCAGCCCGCACAGCACCAGGGCGAGTACGCGGCGCGGCCCGCTGGCGGCCTCTACACCCATCAGGAAGGATTCGTGGCTGATGACGTGCCCGCCGCCATAGCCGTAGGCCAGGTGCTGGACCGTGTGCAGCAGCATGCCGAGCAGCATGCCGCCCAGGCCGGCGACCAGGCCGGTCAGGGCCACCGCGGCAAACAGCCGGGGGCGCAGCCAGGACGGATCATCGGGCGTGGGTTCGTGCATGCCAGGTCGGCTCCCGTCGGTGGGCGCGCCCGAGCATCGGCGCGCTGCGATGGGGCAGTGTAGGGCGCGTTTGCGCCCCGAGGAATGCCCGGCGGGCCGAAACCATACCTATTGGTTAGGCGCTCATCCCGAATTCCCTTGCCAGATCCGACACCCCCGGCGCGGGGGGCGGCGGATCGGAGACTGCGGGGTTCAGTCCCACTCGGCCGCCAGGCCTTGCGGGCTGACTTCACGGCCGTTGCGTTCCAGCGCGGCGATCTGCGCCATGTCGTCGTCCGTCAGGCGCAGGTCCTGGGCGAGCAGGTTGCTGGCCAGGTTGTCGCGGCGGGTGGACGACGGGATCACGGCATAGCCCAGTTGCAGCGCCCAGGCCAGCGCGACCTGCGCGGGCGTGGCCGCGCGGCGCTGTGCGATCTGGCCGATGACCGGGTCCTTGAGCACCTTGCCGTAGGCCAGCGTCATGTACGAGGTGACGTGGATGCCCTGTTCCTTCAGAAACGCGGTGAGCGTGCGGTTCTGCAGGTAGGGGCTGAGCTCGATCTGGTTGGTGGCGATCTGCTCGCGGCCCACGGCGGCGATGGCGGCCCGCGTCTGCGCGATGGGAAAGTTGGAAATGCCGATCTGGCGCGTCAGGCCCTGCGCCTTGGCCTCGGCCAGCGCCGTCATGAATTCGTCGACGGAAACGCCGTTGTCCGGCGCGGGCCAGTGGATCAGCGTCAGATCGACATAATCGGTGCGCAACCGGGCGAGGCTGTCCTTCAGGCTGGGGACGAGCTTGTCGCGGGCGGTGTTGGGCACCCAGATCTTGGTGGTGATGAACAGGTCTTCGCGGGCCACGCCCGATTCGGCGATGGCCTGGCCGACGTCGGCCTCGTTCTCGTAGATCTGGGCGGTGTCGATGGCGCGGTAGCCGACGTCCAGCGCGTTGCGCACGGAATCGACGGCGGCCTGACCCTTCAGGCGGAAGGTGCCGACGCCAAAGGCGGGAATGCTCATGTAAAACTCCTGGGGAATGGGCTTGGCCGGACGGGCGGTGTCCGGGGATGGGTGTAGTGTCGCTGCCGTATCCTTGCGGAAAAAGATAGGTATGGGCGAAATACTTTTGATAAAAATGCAAATATGAAAACCACCCTCGACGAAATGCAGGTCTTCATCGCCATCGTGGACAGCGGCTCGATCACCGCGGCGGCCGATGTGCTGGGGCAGACCGTTTCCGCCACCAGCCGCACCATGAGCCGGCTGGAGGAAAAGCTGCAGACCACGCTGATGCGGCGCACGACGCGGCGCCTGGCGCTGACCGAAGAGGGCAAGGCCTATCTGGAGCAGGCGCGCCGCATCATCGCGTCGGTGGAAGAAGCCGAAGAACTCATGAACCTGCGCCGCAACCAGCCCGCCGGGCTGCTGCGGGTGGACGCCGCCTCGCCGTTCATGCTGCATGTGATCGCGCCGCTGGTGCCCGGCTATCGCAAGCGCTATCCGCAGGTGGAGCTGGAGCTCACCAGCAATGAAGGCAATATCGATCTGCTGGAGCGGCGCACCGACCTGGCCTTTCGCATCGGCCGGCTGAAGGACTCGTCGCTGCACGCGGTGGCGCTGGGCACCAGCCGCGTGCGCGTGCTGGCCAGCCCGGGGTATCTGGCGCAGCACGGCACGCCCCGCCGCGCCGCGGACCTGGCGTCGCACGTGCTGCTGGGCTTCAGCCAGCTTGAGTCGCTGAACGAATGGCCGCTGCGGGATGCGGACGGGCAGGCGGTGCACATCAAGCCCGCGATTCGCGCCTACAGCGGCGAGACGCTGCGCCAGCTTGCGCTCAACGATGGGGGCATTGTCTGCCTGTCGGACTTCATGACGCGCGAGGACCGCCGGCGCGGCGCGCTGCAGCCGCTGTTCGTCAAGCAGCTGCTGGAAGTCAGGCAGCCGATCAACGCGGTGTATTACCGCAACACGGCCATCTCTTCGCGCATCAAGTCCTTCATCGACTACGTGGTCGAGACGCTGGGGCCGCGCGGATTCGAGGAATAGCCGGCGGGTAAAGATGTATCCAATGGCGACCTCGCCCGCGCGTGGCCCGATACCGTCTTTATACTGTCCCCGTTTTAGTTCCACCCTGGACACGCATGAGCATTTTTTCCCGTCTCTTCGGCCGCAAGGAAGCTTGCGCCGACACGGCCGCCCTGTCGGCCAACCCCGACATCGCGCAGCCGCTGAGCCTGCAGGTCCTCTTTGCGGGACCGCTGGCTATCACCGAGGCCGCGCTGGGCGAGGCGTTGCGGGCCTATCACCCGTCCATGCAGCAGGCGCGCGCGGAGCTTGCGACGGACATGCCGGAGTTTCTGGGCCTGGCCGGTTGGGACAAGCACGTCGTGCGGCTGGTGGGCTTCGATGCGCCGTATCCGAAGGATGCGCTGGAGGCCTGCGTGGCCCCGTCGCACTATCCCGCCACGGTCAAGGACGAAGTCCGCGGGCACGCCAGCCATATCCTCCTGTACTACGCGGGCTTTGAAACGGATCCGCTGGAACAGTACGTGGCGCTGGCCGCGGTGGCGGGCGCGCTGACCGGTTTTGGGGCGATGGCGGTGCTGAACGAGCATGCGCACACCTCGCTGCCCGCGGGCGTTTTCGCGGCGGAGTCGCTGGGCGAGGAAAGCATGGACCTGCTGCGCACCTTGCCGCTGAACATGCTGTATTGCGGCTTCGTGAAGTATGAGGTCGAGGGCGTGCAGGGCGTGTGGATGCGCACCTATGGCGCCGATGCCTTCGGGCTGCCGGACTTCGCCGCGCTGGCGACGGGGCATGACGAGGGCGAGACCTATTCGACGATGTTCAACAACATCATGGGCTACATGCTGGAAAGCGGCGCCGAACTGGCCGCCGGGCACACCATGCAGATCGGCGAGGACGCCTACATGAAGCTGCGCGAGCCGGCCGAGGCGGAGTATTACCTGGACGGTCCGGGGCGCGTGCTGGTGGCCGAGATCATCGCGGCCGACCAGATCAACACCCCCGGATAAGTCACAGCAGGCCCGCGCTGCGGGCCCGCGCCACGGCCTGCGTGCGGCTGTCGGCGCTGAGCTTGACGTTCAGGTGGCGCAGGTGCGTGCGCACCGTGCTCTCCGAGACAAAGAGCTGCCGCGCGATGGCGCTGTTGGAATGGCCTTCGGCCAGCAGGCGCAGCACGCGCAGCTCTTTGGGCGTGAGCCCTTCCGCGCCGGCGGCGTCGCCGGCGACCGGGGCCGCCGCCGGCGATGCGGGGCCGATGCGGGCCTGCGCCATGTAGCGCTGCCACCAGTCCTGCGCTCCGTCCGAGGCCAGCCATGCGCGGCCGGCCGCGCAGGCGCCGTGGCGCTGCAGCAGCCCGGCCACGGCCGCGCCCTCGTCCGCCAGCACGCGGCACAGGCCTTCGGATTGCGCCGTGCGCAGCAGCGGCGCGAGCTGCGCGCAGGCGCCGGCGTCGTCGCGGTTGCGGGCCAGCGCGACGGCGCGCAATAGCTGCAACATGTACGCGCGACGCAAGCGCCGCGCCGCCAGCGCCTGCGCGATGTCGGCATCCAGCTCGCGCAGCGCGGCGGCGGGGTCGCCGTCATAGGCCAGGCAGCGCAGCCGTCCCAGCCGCGGCGTCAGCAGATCGTTGGCGGGCAGGCGCAGCCCTTCCACGCGGCGCCAGAGATCCGCATCGTCGGCGCGGCCCAGTTCGTCGCGCGCGGCCTGCGGATGGCCCTGCATCAGCAGCACGCGCGCGCGCTCCACCCGGGCGCTGGCCGCGATGCGCGGCAGGCGGCGCTGGTGGCCCAGGTATTCCAGTTCGCCCAGCAGGTAGAAGGTCTGTTCGGGATCGCCCTCGTGGAAGGCCACGCGCGCCAGCGTCACGTAGCCCAGGATCAGGTGGTCCGGCAGCCCGACATCGCGGCCCAGCGGCACGTACACCTGGAGCAGGCGCGAGGCCAGCGCGAGGTCGCCGGTCTCGTAGACCCACGCGGCGTACAGCACGCCCGCCCAGGCATTGCCGTTGGCCTGCCCGTAGGCCCCCTTGCGCGTGGACCGCACCGCCATGCGAAAGCGCGCGCCCGCCTGGCGCATGCGCCCTTCCTGCAGGTCGATGATGCCCTCGACCGCTTCGGAGTACATCAGGTTGAAGCTGCTGGCGCTGCGGCTCTGTGCGCGCCGGGCGGTGTCCAGCAGCGTGCGCGCCTCGTGGTAGCGGCCCAGCACGGCGGTGATGTTGGCCATGGCGTTGGCGAGCGCGGTGTCGGTGAACGACAGCGCATCGCCCAGCGCCGCGATGCTGGGCATGCCGGCGGCGTAGGCCTCTTCCTGCCGGTCCATCATCGACAGCAGCAACGGCTGCAGCGCCCGCACGTGGGCGCGCACGGCGGGGTCGGCGCTGCCCGCCAGTTTCAGGTCCGCCATCAGCAGGGACGCCTCGCTGGGGCCGCGCGTGAAACACGTCGCCCACACCTGCATGGCCTGCAGCAGCGGCCGGGTGGCGAGCACCGCCGCGGGCAACTGGCCCAGCCAGCGCGCCAGCAGTCGCATGCGGCCTTCGGCCAGCAGCGTTTCCGCGTGCGCCTGCAGCAGCGCCAGCGCGCGCCCGAAGTCGCCGCCGTCGATGGCGTGGTCGATGGCGGGCACCGGCCTGCCTTCGTCTTCGTACCAGCGCGAGGCGGCCAGGTGCAGGCGGGCGATGTCGCCGGGCGCCTGGGCCCGCAGCTGCGACTGCAGATAGCTGGAGAACAGGCTGTGGTAGCGGTAGTGGCGCTCGTCGGCCGCGGTGCGCGTGAGCAGGACGTGGCCGTTCTCCAGCTGTTGCAGCAGGCCGGCGCAATCCATGTCGGGCAGCAGGGCCTGGCAGAGCGGCGCGCTGAGCTGCTTGAGGATGCTGGTGCGCAACAGGAACTGGCGCAGCGCCGGCGTCTGGCTGGCCAGCACATCCTGCGCCAGGTAGTCGGCGACGGACTGGTCGCTGCCGGAGAAGCGTTCGATGAAGGCTGCCGCGCTGGGTTGCCGCGCGAGCGATGCGGATGCGAGGCACAGCGCCGCGACCCAGCCTTCGGTCTTGCGATGCAGCAGTTCGACCTCGGCGGGCGTCAGCGCGGGTTGGCGCCGCGCGAAAAAGCGGGTCGCCTCGTCCACGGAAAAGCACAGCTGCGAGGCGTCGATCTCCAGCAGCTGGCCGGCCGCGCGCAGCCGCCCCAACGCCAGCCCCGGCGTGTGGCGCGAGCCGATCAGCAGCCGGCCGTGCGCGGGCAGGCTGCCGATGAGGTCCTGCACCAGGTCCAGCACGGCGGGGGCCGTGATGGCTTCGAATTCGTCGAGCACCAGCGCGAAGGGCGCGCCGTGCGAGGCCACGGCCTGCACCAGCGCCAGCGCCAGCGTGTCCTCGGAATCATGGGCGTCCGGGCGCAGGCTGGCGCGGCCGGACAGCGCGCCCAGCGCGGCCGTCAGGCAGCGCAGGAAACGGGAGAGGTCATTGTCGGCGCGGTCCAGCGTCAGCCAGGCCGTACGCATCGGCAGCGCCTCCAGCCTTGCCTGGCACTGCGCCAGCAGCGTGGTCTTGCCGTAGCCGGCCGGCCCGCGCGCCACCACCACCTTGGGTCCGTCCGGGCGGCAGATTTGCTCGCACAGGTCCTGCCGGGCGATCTGGTCGCCATGCGCGGTGGGCGCATTGAGCTTGCCGCTGGCCAGCGCGTGTTCCATCGAGAACGAATGACGCATGAGCTGCCTGTCTGAAGAGTGCGGTCTTGCGTGGATCGGCGCGGGAAAACCCGCGGCGCGCTGGAAAATCGTCGCTTTGGACGACGGCGAAAACGCGTGCCTACGATACAAAAGGACGCTCCCCGGAGCAATACGCTCACCGCCGCAAAGACGGCGTAAACCGATAACGGAGACGAGTCCATGGCAATCCCGAAACTGACGCTCGCGCTGGCGGGCGCGATCCTCGCCGCGGGCGGCGCGCACGCCCAGAACGCGGCGGGCCCCGTGAAGATAGGCATCATGGCCGACATGAGTTCGGCGTATTCCGACATCGGCGGCAAGGGACTGGTCGAGGCCGCCCGGATGGCGGTGCAGGACTTCGGCGGCTCGGTGCTGGGCAAGCCGATCGAGCTGGTCTTCGCGGACGGCCAGAACAAGGTCGACGTGGCCAGCGCCGCCGCGCGCCGCTGGTTCGACCAGGACGGCGTGGATATGGTGACCGACCTGCCCACGTCGGCGATCGCGCTGGCCCTCAGCGAGCTGGGACGCGAAAAGAAGCGGGTCATCATGGTGACCAGCGCCTCCACGTCAGAACTGACGGGCAAGGCGTGTTCGCCCTACACGGTGCACTGGACCTACGACACCTACGCGCTCGCCAACGGCACCGGCGCGGCGGTCACGGAACAGGGCGGCAAGAACTGGTTCTTCATGACCGCGGATTATTCCTTCGGCTACGCGCTGCAGGGCGATGCGTCGGCGGTGATCGAACGCAATGGCGGCAAGGTGCTGGGCGCGGTGCGCTCGCCGCTGAACACGCCCGACTTCAGCTCGTACCTGTTGCAGGCGCAAAGCTCCAAGGCCGGCATCATCGGCCTGGCGCTGGGCGGCAACGACGTCATCAGCGCCATCAAGCAGGCGGCCGACTTCGGCATCGGCCGTCCCGGCGGCCCGCAGCGGCTGGTGGCGCTGCTGGCCTTCCTGTCGGACGTGAAGTCCATCGGCCTGCAACTGGGCCAGGGACTGCTGCTGACCGAGGCCTTTTATTGGGACCAGAACGACGCCACGCGCGCGTGGTCGCAGCGCTTCCAGGACAAGGTCGGCCGCAAGCCCACCATGACGCAGGCGGGCACCTATGGCGCCGTCACGCATTACCTGAACGCGGTGAAGGCCGCCGGCACCAAGGACGCCGATGCCGTCATGGCCAAGATGCGCGCCATGCCGATCAACGACTTCATGACGCGGGACGGCAAGCTGCGCGTGGACGGGCGCGTGGTGCGCGACATGTACCTTTTTGAAGTGAAGAAGCCCGCGGACTCCAAGGGTGAATGGGACCTGTACCGGCAGGTGGCGGTGATCCCGGGCAACGTGGCGTTCCGGCCGCTCGACCAGGGCGGCTGCCCGCTCGCCAAGACCGGAGGCGCGGGATGATCAGCTATCAGGTCAGGGCCTTCGGCGAACCGCTGGCGCGCGCGCAGACCCCCACCCCGGCGCCCGAGGGCGGGCAGGTGCTGCTGCGGGTGCTGGCCGCGGGCGTGTGCCACACCGACATCCACACCTGGGAAGGGTCGTACGACCTGGGCGGCGACAAGCGGCTCCGCATGCAGCAGCGCGGCGTCACGCTGCCGCTCACGCTGGGCCACGAGATCGTGGGCGAGGTCGTGGCCACGGGGCCGGACGTCCCCGAGCACGTGCGCCCCGGCCAGCGTTATCTGGTGTATCCGTGGATCGGCTGCGGCGAATGCAAGGTGTGCCGCCGCGGCCGCGAAAACCTGTGCGCGGCGCCGCGCTTCCTGGGCATTTTCCGGCCCGGCGGCTACAGCGATCACGTGGTGGCGCCGCATGCGCGCTATCTCGTGGACATCGGCGACCTGCGGCCCGAACAGGCCGCCCCGTATGCGTGTTCGGGGCTCACGACCTACAGCGCCATCCGCAAGATCCCGCAGGACGTGCTGGCCGAGGAATCGGTGGTGGTGATCGGCGCGGGCGGGCTGGGCCTGATGTGCGTGACGCTGCTGCGCGCGCTGGGCTGCGGCAATGTCGTCATGGTGGAACCGGATGGCGCGCGCCGCGGCGCGGCGCTGGCCGCGGGCGCGCACGCGGCGGTCGATGCCGGCGCGCCCGACGCCGCCGCGCAGGTGCGGCAGGCGGCCGGCGCGGTGTGGGCGGTGATCGATTGCGTGGGCGCCGCCAGCACGGTGCAGTTGGGCATGGACCTGCTGACCAAGGGCGGCCAGCTCATCCTGGTGGGTCTTTTTGGCGGCGAGCTGTCCCTGTCACCGGCCCTCGTGCCGATGCGCGCCATCAGCATCGAAGGCGCGTACATCGGCAACCTGGACGAACTGAAGGCGTTGATGGCGCTGGTGCGCGAACGCAAGCCCCGCGCCATTCCCACCACGTGCCGCTGCCTGGACGGCGCGCAGTCCGCGCTGGCGGACCTGGCGGCCGGCCGCGTGGTGGGGCGACTGATCCTCGGCCCCGATGCCGACCCTTCTTCCCGCGCCGTCCCGGCCACCCTTGAACAGGCATCCCCACCATGCAATTGAATCCGGACTCCGATTACACGATGACGCTCAACGGCCGGGCGGAGGTCTCGCCGCAGACCTTCGACGTGCTCAATCCCGCCACCGAGGAGCGCATCGCGGCCGCGCCCGACGCGTCGCTCGACCAATTGAATGCCGCCATCGCGGCGGCCCGGGCCGCCTTCGGCCCGTGGCGCAGCCGGCCCATCGGCGAGCGCCAGGCGGCGCTGCGCGCCATGGCCGAGCGGCTGGAGCAGCATGCCGACGGCTTCATGCGCCTCTTGACGCGCGAGCAGGGCAAGCCGCATGCGGACGCGCGGGCCGAGGTCGGCCGCTGCGTGACGTGGCTGCGCGCCTTCGCCGCCCGCGAACTGCCCGTGGAGCGCCACGATGACGGCGCGGGCCATCTGTTCGAGACGCGGCGGGTGCCGATCGGCGTGGTGGCGGCGATCGCGCCGTGGAATTTCCCGATGACGCTCGCCATCTGGAAGGTCGCGCCGGCGCTGCTGGCCGGCAACACGGTGGTGCTCAAACCCTCCCCCTACACGCCGCTCACCTCCCTGAAAATGGGCGAGCTGTTTCGCGACCTGCTGCCGCCCGGCGTGCTGAACGTGATCAGCGGCGGCGACCGGCTGGGGCCCTGGCTGACCGAGCATCCGGGCATCGACAAGATCGCCTTCACCGGCTCCACCGCGACCGGCCGGCGTGTCATGCAGAGCGCCTCGGGCCGGCTCAAGCGGGTGACGCTGGAGCTGGGCGGCAATGACGCGGCCATCGTGCTGCCCGACGTCGACGTGAAGGAAACGGCCGCCCGGCTGTTCTGGGGCGCGTTCCGCAATTCGTCGCAGTATTGCCTGGCGACCAAGCGGCTGTATGTGCACGAGTCCATCTACGATGCCTTCGCGGACGCGCTGGCGGGCGTGGCGGCGGGCGTGGTGGTGGGCGACGGGTCGCAGCCCGGCACGGGGCTCGGCCCGATCCAGAACCGCGCGCAGTTCGAACGCGTCAAGGACCTGATCGCCGATGCGCACCGCACCGGCGTGCGCTTTCTGACGGGCGGCGAGGTGCCGGAGGGCAAGGGCTATTTCGTGCCCGTCACCATTCTGGACAATCCGCCCGACGACGCGCGCAGCGTGGTGGAAGAGGCATTTGGCCCGGTGCTGCCGCTGCTGAAGTACCGCGACATCGACGAGGCGATCCGCCGGGCCAACGACACGGAATACGGCCTGGGCGGATCGGTGTGGTCGCGGGACGTGACGCTGGCGCAGTCGATTGCGCGGCGGCTGGAGACCGGCACGGTGTGGATCAACCACATCCACGTCATGTCGCCGGACGTGCCCTTTGGCGGCCACAAGCAGTCCGGCGTGGGCGTGGAGAACGCCCTGGACGGACTGCTGGAATACACCAACACGCAAACGGTTTCCGTGCCGGT
>Ga0182739_1000838_pt1 | contig 35459 bp, 24 predicted proteins | sample eDN5th30CBELigBY_FD_128873 | JGI IMG/M metagenome (GOLD analysis project Ga0182739, IMG submission 128873) | Enriched backyard soil microbial communities from Emeryville, California, USA - eDNA 5th pass 30_C BE-Lig BY (version 2) (version 2) | ecosystem: Environmental > Terrestrial > Soil >... | reverse complement strand
GGCCGAATCGGTTAAAATCGCTCACCCGTACACGGCCATAGTATCCCTGGATGGTGCGCATCATGTCGTTTATGCTTACACCTAGTGCTTTGGCTTTAACGGGGTCAACCTCCAGGATATACTGTGGGAAGTTGGCATTGAACGTCGTATATGCTGACGCGATTTCGGGCCGTTTTTCTAATTCCATGATGAACGTATCGGCCACCGAACCAAAATCCCACATCGACCCCCCCAAGCGGTCCTGGAGCACGAACTCAAGACCGGAGAAGTCGCCAAACCCCTGGATGGTCGGTCGGGGAAAAACACTGAACGACGCTTCGGTGATTTGATCGAGGTCGCGACGGATGGTATCCATGACGGCGTTGATGTTCCGGATACCACCCCGCTCACCGACGGGTTTGAGTTGGATGTACCCCACGGCGAATGCAGAGCTGGCACTGGCATCTATCGCATTATAGCCCGAAACAGTGGTCATGCCGGCGATCGCCTCCCGGTTTTTCAGTATGCTGTCTGCTTTTGCCAACGCTTCGGTGGTACGGGCGAGCGATGCGCCCGGGGGCATAGACATGGAATAGGTAACAAAACTGTCGTCTTCGGAAGGGATGAAGCTCGTGGGCGTCCGGTTCATTAGCCATACGCCAATGGCGGTTACCACCGCAAGCCCTGCCAGCGCCAGGCCCTTCCGGCCGATGAGGAAACGTATAGCGTGAATGTATTTGTGGGTCATCGTTTCAAATGCCGTATTGAAGGCACTGAACAACCGCGAAATAAAACCGCTGATTCCTTTTTTTCGTGCTACAGGCGGATGGTGGCCCGTCGATACCGCCGATTCATGTTCGGGCGGCCTTTTGAGTAACAGCGCGCACAGCGCCGGAGTAAGTGTTAATGCGTTTAAGGCCGAAATCAGGATGGCGGTAGCAAGTGTATAGGCGAACTGCTGAAAAAATACACCCGACGGCCCCTGCATAAAACCTACGGGAAAGAATACGGCCGCCATCACCAGGGTAATGGAAACGATGGCCCCCGTGATTTCGCTCATGGCAGCATGTGTGGCTTTACGCGGGCTTAACTTCGTGGCATGCATTTTTTGGTGTACCGCCTCCACCACCACGATGGCATCGTCAACCACGATCCCGATGGCTAGTACGAGCGCAAACATGGTCAGCACATTGATGGAAAATCCGAAAAGCTGAAGGAAAAAGAATGTTCCGATCAACGACACCGGAATGGCGATGGCTGGTATCAGTGTGGAACGCAGGTTCTGCAGAAAGATAAAAACAATGATAAATACCAGGATGACCGCCTCGAATATGGTATGCTTTACCTGATTGATGGATTCGTCGATCTGATCACGTACACTATAGGAAATGTCGTAATGCACATTATCCGGGAAGTTTGCGGCCAGCCGCTCCAGTACCTCACGGATGTGGATGTCGATTTCGCGGGCGTTTGATCCGCTGGTCTGAAGGATGTTGAGTGTAAGTCCGGGGTATCCGTTTACCTTATTGTCGCTGCCGAGGTTGGTAGCCCCGAGTTCGGTACGGGCAATATCCTTCAGGTACAAGACCGAGCCGTCGGGATTGGTTTTGATGACAATCTGTTCGAACTCTTCGGGCAAGGTAAACCGACCTTTGTGGCGGAGGATGGTTTCAAAAGCTTCGTCTGAGGTTTCACCGAATTTGCCTGGGGCGATTTCGAAGTTCTGATCGCGGATAGCATCGCGGACATCTTGGGGAACAAGGCCATACGCAGCCATTTTCTCGGGATTGAGCCACGTCCGGATGGAGTAGTCACGTGCACCCACCCGGCGCACTTCACCCACGCCGTCTACGCGTGCCAGCTCGCGCATGAGGTTAATCTGGGCGTAAGCCTGGAGGAATGTTTCATCGTACAACGTGTCGGGGTGGTCGCTGAAGATATCAATGGTCATGATGATACCACTTTGCCGAGGTTCCACGGTAATGCCCGATTCAATAACTTCGGCTGGAATGTTTGCGTTGGCCTTCGATACGCGGGTCTGCACGTTTACTGACGCTTGGTCGGGGTTGGTGCCGGTCTTAAAAAACACCGTGATTTTCCCCGATCCGGAGTTGGTGGCCGACGACCGGATGTACGTCATATTGGGTACGCCGTTAATGGCCTCTTCGATGGGCAGGAGCACCGCACCCGCCACAGTTTCGGCGTTGGCACCGGGATAGGAGGTTGAAACGGTGACGCTCGGCGGTGCAATTTCCGGGAACCGCGTAATGGGTAGCTGCCACATGGATACCAATCCGAGAATAACAAGTAATGTTGAGATGACCGTGGCCAATACGGGCCTATTGATGAATGTTTTGAGCATTGCAGTCGTTTCTAAGCTAAGGGTAGCACACGCCAATCAAACACGAAACGGCTCCGCGCGTGCGATGAAGTCAATATGAAAGGTGACGCCAGATTACTCGGCCGTGGCACCCGAGGGAACGTTAAGCGGTTTGATTTCCATGCCGTCCGAAAGTTTATCCAGCCCCGAAAGCACGATCCGGTCGTCTACGCCGACTCCGCTTTTTACAATGTAGTTGTTTCCGCTTTTGCCCGTTACCTCGACAGCCTGCTGCTTCACGGTGTTGTCAGCAGTAAGGGTGTACACAAAGATCTTGTCTTGCAACTGGGTGGTTGCCACCTGGGGCACGGTAAGCACGCCGGGTTGGCGCTCTTCCATTTTAAGGGTGCCGGTGTTGCCCGATCGGAGTATAGTGTCCGGATTCGGGAACGTAGCACGCAGGCTGATGGCCCCCGTGGTACGGTTTACCTGACCACTAATAGCATCTACCACGCCTTGTTCAGGGTATACCGCCCCATCGGCCATGACCAATGATACATTTGGAATGAGTTGGGTGGTGTCTGTCGATTCTTTGGTAGAATCCTGTTTGCCGTATTTCTTTCGGAAATAAAGGAAATCAGATTCGCTCATCGCGAAATAAACATACACCTCACTGATGTCTGAAAGCTCGGTCAGCGGATCGCTCTTACTCACGAGGTTACCAATACGTTTGGGTATACGGCCGATGAATCCGCTTACGGGTGCCTTGATGGTGGTGAATTCGAGGTTGATACGGGCACTGGCCACGGCAGCGGATGCTTGGTCGAGAGATGCCTTGGCAACATCATAATCCGACTTTGCGGTACGTAACCGAACTTCGGAGATGACATCGTTTTCGACCAGCGGTTTCAACCGGTCAACTTCGAGCTCAGCATTTTCCAGTTTGGCCTTCTCTACATTTTCGTTGGCCAGCGCATTATTCAATTGCTCCTGGTAAGGCAGCGCATTGATTTTAAAAAGTTTCTGCCCTTTCGTTACAAAGACGCCTTCATCGACATATATTTCTTCCAGAATACCCTCAACCTGTGGACGTATCTCTACATTGACCTTCCCTTCGATTGTACCCAGATAGTCCTTTACGGTCACTGCAGTTGTGGTATCGATAACTTGTATGGGCAGGGCAATCTGATTGTTTTCACCATCGGTCGTCTTGGAAGATCCCGTGGAGCAACTGAAAATAGCAAGCAGTAATAAAGCCATTAAAGCGATGGCTATAAGTGTTTTAATGTTAAATCTGATGGATGTGTTCATACGTTATTGTTTTGTAGACTTAGTATCCGTTTATTACCTGTGTTACGGCTATCCCTATTGTTTTTACGGTAGTAGCCAACATATATGGTGAATTTCAGAATGTGTGCCAAAGGGTTGAGAACAGCTTGCAGAAAACATTTCTTCAAATATTGATGTTATTGATTTTGATATGGAATTGATCTATCACGTACATAAGGAAAGAGGTCCAATCATTGCGACCGCTATCCACGATGGCCACCACATAGCATCGTCCTTACTCGGCAATATGCATTTGCAAGAGCATGAGCGTTTTCGCGAGGAAGATCCTTATACGGCCTATATGGCAGATTTGCCGGTGAGCCGAATCGTTGTGGAAACCTCGCGGTTCCAGACGGATCTGAATCGTCGACGTGAAGAAGCGGTATACCGGGAGCCCGACGATGCGTGGGGGATGACGGTCTGGCAACCCATGTTGCCGGAGTTGGTGGTAAACCAGCTGTTGGCGGGGTATGACCGGTTTTATACCGACGTAGCACGGTTGATTCAATGGACCATTGAACGGTTTGGAAAGTTTGTGGTATTAGATGTCCATAGTTATAACCACCGGCGCGAAACGCCGCTGGCAACAGCCAACATCGGTGAGAATCCGGAGGTGAACATTGGAACTGCACACAATCATGAACAATGGAAAAGGTTGGGACAGCAGTTCACCCGTTTCCTCGCACACCATCAGATTGAAGGCATGTCCATCGATGTGCGGGAGAACGTGAAGTTCAGCGGCGGTGGTTTCTCCGAATGGATTAACCACAATTATGGTGAATACGGCTGTGTATTGTCGTTGGAGTTCAAGAAAACATTTATGGACGAATGGACAGGAAGGGTAGACATAGCACATCTTCGCCAGCTCAGGTCCATGCTTGCCGGATGTGTTCCGTTCCTATTGGATAAACTTGATGATCCTATTAACGCCGTTTATCCCTATGATTCCTGATACCCAGAAATACATAAACAGTATTCGTGCTAAACTGAAGAAGGGAAAACCTGTACACATTACCCTTCCGTGTGGCGGTGAACTCCATATCGACCGGCCTGTCCCTTATCTGCTGGTATATCGGGTGCCGCCGAATGGCGAGGATGCTTTTACGTCCACGCTTGGTAAAACCGAATCGGCTTACCTGGTGGCTCCGGATACGGCCGCATGCCCCACCACCCCGATTGTACGCGAAATAGCCAGTATGATGGCCGACCAGTTCGGTGGGTTTATGCTGCTGGAAGTCTGGCTCTCCGAACAGGCGGATTCGCCGACCTTCACCATCCAGGTTGGACAAAAAAGTGCGCTGGACATCGCCGAGAAACTCCAATTGGAATTGCAGGAAATGCATTTGAGGCAGTTGCCGGGGATTGAAGTGGTGCTGGCAAAAGGCAAGAACCTCCCCACACCTCCGTATTATGGCCAGCTTTTCAATGCAGAAGAAGCGCGTAAAAGTGAAATCATCGTTATCGGGCTGGCCATCACGCCCGTTTATATCAACGAGCAGACCGGCTCACCGTACCCCTTATTCCTCCGCGAGCTCCGGCGGGGCTTTGGTAAGGCGCTACGGAAAAGTTTCTTCGAATTTGTACGTATGAAAACGTCGTACAGTGCAGCGCATTTCGAGATGCTGGGCACAACGGAACTTCACGACGGGGTATGGGATATCGACGAGAAACTGGCCGAATACAGCAACTTGTTTGACTTTTTACTATTAGTGACGCCCATTAATACGCAGGATGCCTGGCGTAGCTTTGCAAAAAGCAAATACCACGGCAACCCGGTGTTCCACTATCGCCCGATGCCGATTGATCCGGAACTCATAAAGCGTAAACTTTATAACCTTCCCATCGAAGATATCGCAGATCCCACCATTGCGTACCTTTTCCGCGACAAACGGAAAGAGGTAGACCGTATGCTCAACATGTTGAGTGACCGTGAAAGGCCTGATTTCGTATACAGCAGCCAGCAGCTTTTTGGTAATATCGAAGAAGATTTACTCGAAACTGCCCAGGCGATCTTGGTGGCATCCGAACAATCACAGCAACAGGTTGGGGAAGGTGAAATGCTTGACGCCGATACATTTGCCGAATTGGCTAAGGTTGAATTGCACTACCTGAAACAGCAGTATGATGCGGTATCGACCGCGGTGCGCGTTCGCGACGACGTGGAAGGGGTTATGGTCTCGCGGGGTACACTGAATGTCAGCAGCCGGTACCGGATATCCAGGGCACGGGCCTTCTCCTTGCTCCAGCATGAAGTAGGAACGCATGTGGCCACCTACTACAACGGCAAGGCACAGCCATTCAGACTTTTCTACGTCGGCGTGCCCGGTTACGAACAATTGCAGGAAGGATTGGCGGTACTCAGTGAATACATAACCGGCGGACTGACAAACAACCGCATGCGCATACTGGCAGCACGGGTTGTGGCTGTGCACCATATGCTCGCCGGGAATTCATTCGCCGATACCTTTGATATGCTTACCGACAAATATGGATTCAAGCATGAAGTCGCTTTTCATGTCACGATGCGCGTGTATCGTGGTGGCGGGCTTACCAAAGATGCAGTATACCTCAAAGGGTTGCTGAACGTGATCGAATACATTAAACAAGGGAAAGACATTGGCCGGCTGCTCGTAGGGAAAATCAGGCAGGACTACCTGCCCATCATTGACGAACTGATGCATAGGAAACTGTTGAAACCCTCCCCATTACGGCCCAAATTTCTGGAAAAACCATACGTCGATAAAATTAAAGAAATCAAAAAGAACGGGAGTGTGTTTAAGATGATTAATTAATGCGCTTCGCATTTCACATGCAAGTAAGCAAAACAAATAACAAAAAATGACTGTCACATTCGTTGTCAATCAAGTGCGTAAAGAGGTGGCCGGATATACCACCACAGCGCTGGCCTATGAGGCCCACAAGCGCGGTCACACGGTTTATTATGCCGGGGTAGGGGATTTGGTGTATCTTTCCAATGGTAAAATCGGTGCGCACTGCCGGCAGGCTCCTGATCGGGAATTCCGCTCGCTGAATACGTTTCTAGAGGCAATTGTTGCTGAGGAAAAAGTGTTGAAAAGCTGCAAAACGTGGGATGTGCTTTGGTTGCGAAACGACCCCGCAGCCGACATGGAAAACAGGCCCTGGGCGCAGGACGCGGGCGTATTGTTCGGGCAACTGGCCAGCCAACAGGGTGTGTTGGTGCTGAATAACCCCACGGGACTGATAAAAGCGTCCAATAAAATGTACCTGCAATATTTTCCCGAATCCATACGACCTTTATCGGTAATTACCCGGAATATGTCTGATGTGGAGGCATTTTACCGCGACCAAAACCACCGGATTATCCTGAAACCACTCAAAGGCTCCGGAGGGAAGAATGTCTTTCTTGTCGATAAAAAAGATAATAAAAATCGTAAGCAGATTGTAGAAGCTATATGCCGGGATGGTTTCGTCATTGCTCAAGAGTATTTGCCCGCAGCAAAAAAAGGGGATACGCGTCTGTTTTTGATGGACGGCGAACCGATCACGGTAAATAGCAAAGTGGCGGCCATCCAGCGTGTGCAGAAAGCGGGGGAAATCAGGAGCAATATCCACCAGGGTGCAAAGGCCAAACGGGTGTCGATGAATAAAGACATGCAAACCATTGTGGATACCGTGGGGCCATTATTGCGCGACGACGGTATGTTTTTGGTAGGGTTGGATATCGTGGGCAATAAATTGATGGAAATCAATGTATTCAGCCCCGGTGGGCTTATCCATGCCAGCGAGCTTCACGGTGTGGATTTCATGGAAGAGGTTATCATGGCCATAGAGAAAAAAGCAGGTTAATACCACACAAAATTCCTAAGTTTGGGGAATGCGTGTGTTAGCTAAAGCCCCTATCGACATATTGCATGGAGTCGGCACCTTTATTTATCAATGGTATTGGGTGCCGCTCCTACTGGTATATCTGGCTATTATTGCAACCATCCTGATAGAGAACCGAAATCCAACAAAGACAATTGCCTGGATTTTGGTTATCGTTTTCATTCCTGTTGTAGGGATTGTTACGTATTACCTCTTTGGCCAGAAATTCCGGAAAGTGAAGGTGTTTCGGGTTCAAGATCGTGAACGACACAACCGGGTAGTCCGGTTCTGGGCACAACTAAGCCCCTTAATGGATGAGAACCTGACCGTTTTAAAACAGTCAGTCGGTCAGCTAAGCCGCGTGTTTACCTTCCTGAAAAACCAACGGATAGCCCCTCCGACGTTAGACAATGAAGTGCGGCTGTTGATCAATGGCGAACAGAAATTCCCAGCACTGATCGAGGCTATTGAGTCTGCACAGCACCATATTCATCTCGAGTACTATATTTTTGAAACGGACAATATCGGCAATCAGCTTATTGACCTGCTTGCCAAGAAAGCAGCAGCTGGTGTGACCGTTCGGGTGATCGCAGATGATTTCGGATCACCGGGTCTTTGTAGACAAAAGAAGCGCCTTACCGCAGCCGGTATGGAACTCGTTGTCTTTCTGCCTGTAACCTTTACCTCACTGGCAAACAGCAATTACCGTAACCATCGTAAAATAGCTATTATCGACGGGCGTATTGCGTTTGTGGGTGGCATAAATATCAGCGACAGATACGTCAATGGTGTACAGCAAGCGTTGTATTGGCGGGACACCGCGGTGACGATCCGGGGTGAGGCGGTGAATGTTTTGCAGACTCAGTTTTGGATAAATTGGCACCTGGCCGGAGGCACGGATTTCAGCCTGCGCGATGGTTACTTTTGCACAGCATCCATAAATCCTGAGGGTAAGGCGGCCGTGAGTTTTGCGTTTTGTGACCCCGGCTCTGCTGCACCGTTCAATATGGAGGCGCTATTGATTGGGATTGCCGAAGCGGAGGAGTCGATCCAGTTATGCACGCCCTACTTTATTCCGAGCGACGAACTGAGTACCGCACTCCAGCTTGCTGCCGGTTCCGGCGTAAAGGTCGAACTGATGCTGCCCGCGCACTCCGATTCGTTCGTTGTACAACATGCTTCTTTTTCATTCTTGAAGCCGCTGCTGGCGCGTGGCGTGTCGGTATACCTGTATGAGAAAGGATTCTTGCACGCAAAGACGGTTTGCATCGATGGCACGCTTGCGTATATCGGAACAGTAAACCTGGATATCCGTAGCTTTTATATCAATTTTGAAGTGAGTGCCATTATCCACGATGACACGTTATGTAAGGAGCTACAATGGCAGTTTGAGTGCGATAAGCGGGATAGTACGGACCTTAGTATGGAGAAATGGCTGGCGCGGCCACGGTGGAAACGTGGTGTGGACTCCGTATGCAGGCTGCTTGCCCCCTTGCTTTAATAAATGGACGCTAAATGTTAAAATTGAAGGGCTATTTGGCATAAGCGGCCGAAAAAAGATATCTTAGCGGCTTATTGATTCTAAACATGAGGGGAATGAACCGTATCATAAAATTGCTGTGCTTTATACTTTTGGCCCATTGTCAATCCAATGAGTTATATGCCCAGCAAGACAGTGTAAGCGTCAATACGATTGTCGAAAAAACACAAAAACTACTCGAAGCCTATCCCATTGAAAAGGTGCATATGCATTTTGATAAGCCTTACTATGCCGTGGGCGATACCATGTGGTTTAAGGTTTACCTTACGAGCAACATGTACAACTATGAGTTGAGTAAGGTAGCGTACGTGGAAGTGATGAACGGCAAGGACTCGCTGATGCAAACTATGCGGGTTCCACTTATCAACCACGCGGGCGAGGGCCATTTGGTGCTCGACCAGGAATGGTACACACAGGGGAATTATCGCTTTAGGGCATATACTAAATGGATGGTCAATTTTGACGCGGATTATTTCTTCAACAAGATTGTTCCTATAGGCGATGTGCTCAACAACAACCTCCATTATACCATTTCATTCAACGATGTGAGTAATGGAAAGAGTGCCCGCGCACAGGCTGTGATTCAGTTCAAGGACCGCGAGGGAAAACCGCTGGCCGACCGGAGGCTTACCTGGGCAGCGGTGTCCGGTTGGGATCCGATTGACGACGGGAAGGGAAAAACCGATGCGGTGGGTAATGTGATCATCAACATCAATGGGAAAGACCGGGACGTCCTTCGAGAAGGAAATCTCCATGTTTCCCTGGAAACTGCGGGGAGTGCTCCGCCAATGTTAGGGAGCTTTCCGTTGAGCAGCGCGTTATGGGACGCAGACGTGCAGTTTTTTCCGGAAGGCGGGGATTTTATCGCAGGCTTAGCCAAAAAAGTGGCCTTTAAAGCTATAGGGAGCGATGGGCGAGGCCTTTCCGTCAATGGGAGTATTGTCGACCAGAGCGGGCAGGAAGTGGCAACGGTGACCGATTCACACTTCGGAATGGGGTATTTTACGATTATGCCCGAAGCAGGAAACAGTTACACAGCCAGCCTGACATTTGAAGACGGCGAACGCCGTGAATATCCGCTGCCACCGGTCGTAGACCAGGGAATCAACGTAACCGTGCTGAAGTCCGATACGGCCCAATTGCAGCTGGCTATTGTAGCCAACGATCGCTATTTCGATTCAAATAAGGACAACGCCTATTACCTCATCGCCCAGGCCAACGGCATCCTCTGCTATGCGGCACAGGCACCCCTGCGCAATGAATCCATCGTGGTGAATTTGCCGAAAGAACGCTTTCCGACAGGTATTGCCCAGCTTACCTTATTTGACTCGGCTGGTAAACCACTTAGTGAACGGTTAGTTTTTGTAGAAAACATACAACCACTGGACATCACCATAAGCAGCAATAAAACGGAATATACAGCCAAGGAGCTGGTCAACCTGGGGCTGGCGGTCGACAACAACGGTACGCCCACCGAGGGAAGTTATTCGGTGTCGGTGGTCGACGAAACAAAAGTGCCGTTCGATGAAACCCGGGAAACAACCATCTTAAGCAATCTGTTGCTTACATCCGACCTCAAAGGTTATGTGGAAGCACCCAACTATTATTTTACTAATCCGGATGCCGAAAAGCGGGACGCATTGGACGCCCTGCTGCTCACGCAGGGTTATCGCCGGTTTTCCTACACCGATGTGCTGGCAGATAATTACCCCCCAATACATTTTTTCCCCGAGCAGGGTATTGAGATATCCGGCATCTTACGGCTCAATAATGGAAAGCCGGTGGTTAACGGTGGGTTGTTGCTGTCCATTCCGGATAGGAGCTTTAGAACGGATGTATATACCGACGAACGCGGCCACTTTGTGTTCAAAGATTTACAATTTACGGATTCGGCACGGGTAACCATCAATGCACGGGGTAATGATAATTACCGTAACATGGTCATCAGTATCGATCCCACGCAATTTCCGGGAATAGACACGACCGGTTACCGGGCCAACGACGTGTTGAATATCGATCAGCAGCTAACAGGATACCTTGATAATAGCCGAAATGAGTACCGCACGTCCATTCTGTTGGAGGAGGTGGAGGTGACGGCATCATCGGGTCCAAGCTTTTCCCACAAAGACTATCCGGCGATTTCCGGGTTGGGTATGGCTGACCACCAAATCAGTGCTGACCGATTAAAAGGATGTAATAACCTTATCATGTGCTTGCAGACAGCCCTCACCGGCATCACCTATGATGCCCAGAGCCAGCTGTTTTTTATCACCCGCGACTATAACGCCGGCGGTCGTATTCCTGTGCAGTTTTTCGTTAATGGCATGGCCATGGATGTACCGGCACTGAATGGTATTCTGCCGTCCGACGTGGAAGGTATCGAGATTTTCCTTAGGGATGAATTGGGTACGGTGAGCCGCATGTACCAGAACAATGGTGTGGTCTCCATCTATACCAAAAAAGTGGAAAAAGCGCCACGTATGTCGCTAAGCCAGATAGAAAGCCTGTTGCCGAAAAGCAACATTATAGACCTGACACCCTTGGGGTATGTGGAGCAACGGAAGTTCTATGTACCCAAGTACGACACACCGGATCGGCGTGCGGTTAATGATATCCGTACAACCGTTTATTGGAACCCGGATGTGAAGACGGGAGCGGATGGCCAGGCACAGTTGGAATATTACAATGCTGATGGAAAAGGCAGTTATCGGGTGGTGGTGGAAGGCATCGATACAAACGGAAATATCGGGCGTGCCGTATACAAATATACCGTGAACTGATATAAATGATATGCGGAAAATCATCCATATCGATATGGATGCGTTTTATGCCTCGGTAGAACAACGCGATTTCCCAGCGTATCGGGGTAAGCCGCTGGTGGTGGGCGGTCCGCCAACGAGCCGCGGCGTGGTGGCCACGGCGAGTTACGAAGCCCGTGGCTATGGTATACATTCGGCAATGCCCTGTAGCAGGGCTGTTAAACTGTGTTCGCACGCCATATTTGTAGCGCCCCGGTTTGATACCTATAAAATGGTTTCTGCCCAGATACGCGAAATATTCAGACGCTATACCGACGTTATCGAACCGTTATCGCTAGATGAAGCATACCTGGATGTGACCATCGATAAACAGGGGATAGGCTTTGCCATCGATATTGCCCAGCGAATCAAAGATGCTATTCGCAGCGAGCTCCAGCTCACGGCATCCGCTGGTGTTTCGGTCAATAAATTTGTCGCTAAAATCGCATCAGATTTGGACAAGCCTGACGGGCTCACGTTCATCGGCCCCTCACGGGTGGAGCGGTTTATGGAGCAACTTCCTGTCGAAAAGTTTTTTGGCGTAGGTAAGGTAACCGCGGCCAAGATGCGCCAGTTGCAATTATTCACGGGCGCAGACCTTAAACGGTTAACCGAATCAGATTTGGTAAGGTTGTTTGGAAAAAGCGGTCGTTTTTATTATCGCATTGTGCGCGGCATCGACGATCGGGTCGTACAACCCAATCGCGAACTTAAGTCGCTTGCAGTCGAAGATACATTCGCACATGATCTGGAACGTTTGGATAGTATGGAGGAAGAGCTAGGTAAAATTGCCAAGAAACTCACCAGCCGGTTGCAGAACCGCAACTTGAAAGGGCGGACGTTCACGCTGAAAGTGAGGTTTGCAGACTTCCGGTTGATTACCCGGAGCCACTCCCTGCCCTATTATACCGATGAGTTTGAAGACCTGTTTGGGGTGGCTTGCCAAGCGCTCCGCACGGTGGTAAGCGAGGATAGCATGCCCATACGGCTGTTGGGAATCTCGGCAAGTAATTTTGACCGCGTGAAGCTGGCATCTGCTCAGTTATCATTGTTTTGATGGTCTGCGATACGGATCGGCTCGTCTTCAACTTCTTTTTCTGTGAGTACCACTTTTACCGCGTACGACGATGGCCAGACCCCCCTGCCATATTTCAGCGCATATACCTTAGTGAACTCAGCACCGAAATACAGAATGGCGGCCGAATAATAAACCCAAAGCAGTAAGACGATAATGGCACCTGCTGCACCGTAGGCGGAGGCAGGTGCACTGAATTGCATGTAGAGGGCGATGAGGTACCTGCCCAGCATAAATAAAGCAGCGGTAAACAGTGCACCGCCGACCACATCCCTGAACCGCATGCGCGCATCGGGAAGGAAATGGAAGATGAAGGCAAAGAGGGCGGTAATGACGATGAATGTGAGCCCGACATTCACCCACTGAATAAAGAATACCGATATATCGGGGAAATAGCGGGTTAGCTGTGAGCTAAGGGCGACCACAAGACCGTTTGCAATCAACGATACGATAAGTAGGAAACCAAGCCCGAGGACCATTGAAAGCGATAAGGCACGGTCTATCAGCATTTTCAACCAGCCTTTTTTAGGCTTCGGACGCACCCCCCAAATCCGGTTTAACGAGTCTTGTATTTCGACGAAAATGGTCGTTGATCCGACAACCAACGTGCCGATACCGATGGCAATACCCAGCCCCGACTTGTTGGATACACTGATGTTGGTGATGATCTGTTGGATCTGGGTCGCCGTTTCCGGCCCGAAAATACTGGCAAATTCATCGAAAACCTCGGCTTGTGCGTCCTGCGGGCCAGCAAGTAGCTCACCATAGAAAAAACCCACCAGCCAGATAACGATAAGCAGCAGCGGCGCAATCGAAAAGATCGTGTAGTACGCGAGCGATGCGCTCATCTTCATCGCTTTGTCGTTGGAAAATGCGGAAGCGGTGTCGCCTAGCAATTTGAAGATATCTTTGTAGAATTGAGCATGGAAAATGTTCATATCATCAGCTGTACGTCCAGTAAAAAAACCAATAAGCCGCCAATTAGTTTTCTCCTTAGTTTTCTTCGTAGATGCTGTTAATCGCTTCTTCGTGCCGCTTCAGGATCGCCTTGCGCTTTAAGCTGAGCTTTGGCGTGAGCTCGCCTGCATCGATCGTCCATGGATTGGCGAGAAGAATGAATTTTTTCACTTTTTCCCATTGGCCAAACCCCTCGTTCAGTCGGTCAACCTCCCGTTGGTACTTTTCGATGATAGCAGGATTCTCCACGGCCTCTTCTTTTGAGCCGAAGGGGATGCCCTTAATCTTGCACCACTGTTCCAGCACATCGAAAGCGGGAACGATAAGGGCGGCGGGGAACCGCCGATTTTCACCGATAACCATCACCTGGGCAATCATCGTAGACTCCATGAATTTGTTTTCCAGTGCCTGCGGCGCAACGTACTTGCCACCTGCGGTCTTAAACATTTCTTTTTTCCGGTCTGTAACCCGCAGGAAACCCTCGGCATCCAATTCACCGATATCTCCGGTATGTAAATAACCTTCGTCGTCGATGACCTCGGCTGTTGCAGCGTCGTTTTTATAGTAGCTATTGAATATACTCGGACCCTTACACAATATCTCCCCATCGTCGGCTATTTTCACATCTACATGCTCCAGCACTTTTCCTACCGTGCCGAACTTCACGCCGTCTTTTTCCAGCGTGTTCACTGCAATGACAGGTGAGGTTTCGGTGAGGCCATAGCCCTCCATGACCGGAATTTCGGCAGCCCAGAACACGCGTGCGAGCCGGGGCTGGAGGGCAGCGCCGCCCGAAACAATGAGCTTGATATTCCCGCCGAGGGCTTCCTGCCATTTTTTAAAGACCAATTTGCGGGCTATGCCCAATTGGAAGTCGACCCATCCCCTGTTCTTGCCGGGTTCCTTGTTGTTGAGCCCAAGATTGAGTGCCCAAAAGAAGATGTGTTTTTTAAGCCCCTTTAGTTCCTTGCCCTTCGATACGATTTTGTCATAGACCTTTTCCAAAACCCGCGGTACGGTAGTGAACCCGTGGGGTTTCACGTCGTTGATATCGGCTACGATAGTGTCCAGACTCTCCGCATAATGCACCTCAACCCCCTTGGCAAAATAGAGGTATACCACCATACGTTCGAAGATATGGCATAGCGGTAGAAAGCTAAGCGCCTTCTTGAAGTAGTCGGGAAGCAGGGCGAAACAGTCATAGACGTTGGTCAATACATTTTTATGGGAAAGGCATACACCTTTCGGCTTGCCCGTAGTTCCCGATGTATAAATCAAGGTAAGCAAATCGTCTTCACCAACCGCCTCACGGTAGGGAACCAGGTCAACTTCGTGCTGTTTTCCCTCATCCACCAGCGTTTGCCAGGAGGGCTTGCCGTCGACCGGATCGAAGGTATAAATGGGGATATCGAGGTTGTTTTCTGCCAACGCTTCTGCGATTTTGTCGTGAAGTTCGGCATCGCTGAGGAAAATGATCTTTACTTCAGCGTCGCTAATGATAAACGACAGGTCCTGTTGCGAAAGGGTGGGATATAGCGGAACAACCGCGGCACCCAATTGATTGATGGCGAAGTCGCAGAAATTCCATTCGGGACGATTATGCGACATGAGTGCGATTTTATCACCCTTGCCAATACCCCTGGCCACCAATCCTTTGCTGAGGTTGTCTACGGTCGATAAAAAATCATCGGTCGAATAGGTTGTCCATTTTCCATCTGCTTTTCCGGCCACCATGAGCGGTTTGGCATAATGTTTTTTATAATAAGTTAATATATCGAAAATACGGGTGGGCGTTTCCATAACCATTTAGCTAAACTGGGGTGTAACATCGCCGGAAAATCCAAGCCGGCGCATCTAAAGTTAACAACAATTTCAACGAAATCATAGTTTTCAAAAAAATAGGTGACATCGCCGCTATCGGCTACATATTGGCATCTGTTTTGCGCGGATAGCGGCATGGAAACAAAACGATTGGTCTTATTTATAGCGGTTATTTTTTTAGGGATTGGTAGTCACGGCGCTTTTGCCCAGGAAACTGACGACAGTTACACACGGGCGATAGGTGGACGTTTTGGTGTAGCGAATGGAATTACCTATAAGCATTTTCTTAATGAAAGCCATGCTATCGACGGTATCGTAAATTTCCAGGGGAATAGGAGTTTTGCCATTTTTAAGTTGCTTGGTCTCTACGAAATTCACCAACCGATAAATTTTCTCGATGTGGAAGGGCTGCGTTGGTATTACGGGTTTGGTGGCGGGTTGGGCCACTACCGATATAAGGATACCGATTCAAGTGGCTTGGCATGGAGTTTCGACGGCGTGGTGGGTGCCGATTACAAAATCCCCGAAGCCCCCATCAACCTGTCGTTGGATTGGAAGCCCACCATGGAACTGACGCCCGAGTCTGGCGTACGGTTCGACGGAATTGGGCTGTCCATACGGTTTGTCTTTTAGTTTCTCACAAGGATAGCCATAGTTGGCCCAATCGAGCCTGCTCCGCTGACGCGTTCTGCAGCGGTATAATGCGAAACGATCCTTTGGTGTCTTCGCCTAACGTGATGGTCAGCTCCCTGATTTTACCGTCCCTCGCGATGAGTACGTTGAGCTGATCACCGATAGCAGCCGTTTGCATCAGCCGGTTCAGTTCGCGGCCATTGGCATCCAGCCGTTCACCGTTGATGGCAAGAATCTCGTCACGTACGTTGATACCACCATCCCAGGCGCCGCTGCCGCGGGTTACACCGGTAACCACGATACGGCCATCAGCCGCAGATGTGTTGAAACCGATATCCGGCAGGTTCAGCCCTTTGTTGTAGTCGACCAGTTCATAGCCCGCCGGGTTGAGGTAGCTATTGTAATCCAATGGGCCCACGGCATGTGCGGCATCGAAGATGTCGGCAACGGAAGTGCCGGCAACCTGCTCAATCAGTGCCTGAAACTCGCCTGCTTCAAAGCCACGTTTTTCATCGACATAGAATTTTTCATAGGCAGCCCGCAATACATCATCCAGCCGTTTTTCGCCCCCTGTGGCGGCGAGGATTTTCAGATCCAGCAGCATAGCCATCAAAGCGCCCTTGTTGTAATAGGATACGCCCGTATTGGCCGAATTTTCGTCGGGGCGGTAATATTTTATCCACGCGTCGAAGCTGGCAAGTGCCACGGGTTGTAGTTTGTTGCCCGGGCGGTTTTCTACTGCGCTTACATCGCTGGCGAGTGCTTGCAGGTAGTTGGTTTCATTCAGGAAGCCACACCTCCGCAGCAACATGTTGTCGTAATAGGCGGTAAACCCTTCCATGATCCATAAGGCCGATGTGTAGTTTTCAGTGTCGTAGTCAAAAGGGCCCAGTTCCACGGGGCGTAGCCGCTTCACATTCCAGAGGTGGAAGTATTCGTGCGCAACGAGACCCAGAAATCCCACGTAGGAACGTTCGTTTTGGTAGCCGTTTCTGCTGGCGCCCAAGACGGTCGAGTTGATGTGCTCCAATCCACCGCCGCCCGACTGGTAATTGTGTACAATAAATACGTACCGCTTGTTGGGGTTTGCGCCGAATATGGCGGTTGCCTCTTCCACAATGGCCGCACAGTCGACCTTCAGGCGTTCCTTATCATAATTGCCGCCACCTACCATGGCAATTTCGTGGTGTACGCCGGCGGCTTCGAAGGTAAACACATCCTGGTTACCCACTTCAATCGGCGAATCAAAAAGGATATCGAAGTCTGCCGCATGGAAAGTGTTCGGTTTGTCCGCAACGGTTTCCAGACCAGTAGATATTTTAGACCAATTGGGGTGGGGGATGACCGTCACGTCTACGGGATGGTCAAGCATGCCATCAACGTACATAAACGTGGCGGCAGGCGATAGGAAGGCATGGCTATCGTCGATGAAATTTGTCCGCACAGATACTTCGAAGCCATATATCCGGTAACTGAATGTTATTTTTTTTGCCTTGTCCGACTGGATCCTCCAGGTGTTTTTGTTGATTTTTTCAACGGCGAGGTGGGCACCGTCAGCATCGCATGCCTCCACGCTTTCTACATGTTTTGCGTATTCGCGGACGAGGTACGACCCCGGCGTCCATACCGGCATCTTCACATCGATATAATCGTTGCGAAGATCCGAGATTTCCATTTTTATCTCGGCATAATGTGCCTGAGGCTCTTTGAAAGATACCTCAAATTGAATCGTCGGCGCGGCGGCGACAGCAGTAGTCACTGTGGTCATAAGGGCGAGCAAATTGGTGCGGATTTTTCTCATGGTGGTGCAATTAGGAAAATGCGAAAATACAAGTATCCGCCAAAGCAACAAAGAAAATAGGCGTGTTAATTGAAAATCGTTACTCCCGTATCGCTGTGGTTGCGTTAGCCTGCATGGTAGGCATGATGATCATGTCATTGATATTGACGTGTTTCGGACGGGAAACAACAAACCATATGGCTTCTGCAATGTCGTCCGCCACAAGCGGCTCAATGCGGTCATACACCGCAGCTGCCCGTTCGATGTCGCCTTTGAACCGAACTTCAGAGAATTCGGTTTCAACCATGCCCGGATGGATTGCGGTTACCCTGATGTGTTTGTCGAGCAGGTCGATTCGCATGCCCTTCGTCAGCGCATCCACGGCGTGCTTTGTGGCGCAGTAGACATTTCCGTTGGCGTACACTTCCTTACCAGCAATTGAACCAAGATTAACAATGTGGCCCTGTTGCCGCGCGGCCATAAGCGGTGCTACCGCACGGGTAACGTAAAGCAATCCCTTGACGTTGGTGTCGATCATCCTGTCCCAATCGCCGATATCGCCCGACTGTATCGGGTCAAGTCCCTGGCTCAATCCTGCGTTGTTTATCAATACGTCTATCTGTTTCCATTGCTCAGGAATGTTGTTTAACGTATCAAATACCTCGTCTACATTGCGGACATCGAGCGCCAACAGGTGGGTATGTATACCAAACTCGGAGGTAAGCTGCGCTGATAACGCTTCCAGTCGGTCGATGCGGCGCGCCGCCAGTAATAAATCGTAACCCTCGCGGGCGAGTACCCGCGCGCAAGCCTCGCCGATGCCGGCACTTGCTCCCGTGATGAATGCTGTTTTTTTAGACATAAGCTATTAGATTGGAGATTACTCAAAATATAGGCCCACCTGGAAACTCCGCATGTAAAGCCGTTGCAATGGGGAGATATTGTTGTTGAATGTGTTATCCGGATGATCGCTCAGCAGGTTTCCGATACTCTGCACCCAGCGGATTTCCGGTGACATTTTGAAAAATTCGAAGTATATGTCAAACCCGATGCCGGCGGTATAGGAAAAATATGTCCGGTCTGTCATGATGAGTCTGTCTTTCTGGCCCTCATACCGTTTATTCGACGAAACATTGAATGCTAACTCGCCACCGCCAATCAGGTAGCCCCGCATATTGGTTTTCCGGTCAGACTTGAACTTCAATAACAATGGGATGCCGATGTCGGAGCGATGTACCTTCGGGTCATAACCTGTTGCCAGGCTATCTTTATAGAGATTCACATTGATGTTCATGAACCGCAGGTTAGGTTGGAGCCGGAGATTGAGGTTTTCCGTTAGCTTTAGGTCGGCCAGCAGCCCTAGCCCCACATTGTGGGAAAACGGCGATTCGACACGCGTATATCCGTCATCCCGCCAAGTAGGCTTCAAATCAACCTTATAATCCGCGTTGATGTAATGGAAGCTGAAACCGAAATGCAGGGTTTCGTCATCCACGCCGCCGCCCCACCGTTGGTATCGTTGCTGGGCGTGCGCGGTGGCCGAAGCCATTAGAAAGACGGCCATACTGCAACCGATGTAGTAACCCAAACGCTTCATTTAATGGCCGTGTAAATCGTACAGATACCGAATGTCTGCGGCCGCGCCAGGGCTTTGCCGAACCCTACGCGGAGAAGAATGTCAGTGAACCGCTTTCCGTCAGGAAATTGTGCTACAGATTCGGGTAGGTAGCTGTAGGCGCGGTAATCTTTGGAAAATATTTTCCCGATAAAGGGGGTAACACGGTTAAAGTAAAAATGATACAACTGCTTTACAGGAAAGCCTTTAGGTTTCGAGAATTCGAGAATAACTGCCATGCCTCCCGGTTTGAGCACCCGGTAGATATCAGTAAGGCCTTTTTCAAGGTTTTCAAAATTACGCACGCCAAACGCGACCGTCACTGCATCGAACGTGCCGTCCGTAAAGGGCAGGCTTTCCGAATCGGCAAGGGCAACTTCAAACTGATTACTAAGCCCCTTTTTCGCTATTTTTTCCCGGGCGACAGCCAACATGCCCGATGAAATGTCCACGCCGATTACCTTTGCCGGCTTGAGTATTTTGATGGCCTCCAACGCAAAATCGCCTGTACCTGTAGCCACATCGAGCAGGCGTTGGGGTTTGCTCGCCTTCAGGGAGCGGATAGCTTTTTTCCGCCAGATGATGTCGATGCCCAGCGACATGAAATGATTGAGGAAATCATAAGTGCCTGAAATGTTATCGAACATGTCGGCGACTTGTTGCTTCTTATCCGCGTCGGTATCTTTATAAGGGGTTACTGTTTGCGATGCTGTCATGGTAGACAAAGATACAGTTTTACCGCGTACGTGGGCCACGCGCTTCAAACTTAATAACTTATTATGTACCTTTGCGCGAGGCAAACCTGTTCTATCGCTCTTCCATCACAGCGGGAGGGAGGAAAGTCCGGACAACGCAGCGCGCCCCGCTTCCTAACGGGAAGGGTTACGCCGAAAGGTGTGACACGGAAAGTGCCACAGAAAATATACCGTCACGCCGTTGGCGTGATAAGGGTGAAAACGTGGGGTAAGAGCCCACGGCTTTGTATGGTGACATGCATCGCGGTAAACCCCGGGGGTTGAAAGGTCAAATAGGTTGCGGACACCAGGAGGCTGCTCGTCTCCATTCCGTTTCGTCTTGGGCGAGGCGGAGACCGCAACGGGTAGACTGCTTGAGCCTGCTAGTGATGGCAGGCCTAGATAAATGATAGAAACACTCGCCTTGTGCGAGTGTACAGAATCCGGCTTATAGGGTTTGCCTTTTTGTTTTTAAACGGTAATGTTACTTGTCTGATGTTGCAAGTCTTATATCTCACAGCTGAATAAATGACCAAAATACTAATTATCGACGACGAACGGGCTATTCGCAGCACGTTGCGAGAAATTCTCGAATATGAAGATTATAAAGTCGTCGATGCCGACAACGGTACCGATGGGTTGGCTATTATTAAGAAGGAAGACATCGACCTGGTGCTTTGTGATATCAAAATGAGTAAAATGGACGGCATGGAAGTGCTTACCGAAGCACTGGCCATCAAACCGGATTTGCCTTTTATCATGATATCAGGGCACGGGACCATAGAAACTGCCGTTGAAGCGAGTAAAAAAGGTGCTTACGATTTCATCTCTAAACCACCCGATCTGAACCGGTTGTTGATTACGGTACGGAATGCACTGGAACGCGGTACATTGGTTACCGAAACCAAGGTGCTGAAACGCAAAGTCAGTAAAACGCGCAATATATTAGGTGACTCCGACGCCATTTTACGCATCAAGGAAACCATAGAACGTGTGGCGCCGACCGATGCGCGCGTATTGGTTACGGGTGCAAATGGCAGCGGTAAGGAACTGGTGGCCCGGTGGCTTCACGAAAAATCAGCGCGGGCTGATGCGCCGTTGATCGAGGTCAACTGTGCGGCCATCCCATCGGAGTTGATAGAAAGCGAACTTTTCGGCCATGAAAAGGGCTCGTTTACCTCGGCTATCAAACAGCGCATTGGCAAGTTCGAACAGGCAGACAACGGAACCTTGTTTCTCGATGAAATCGGCGACATGAGCCTTTCCGCCCAAGCGAAGGTACTCCGGGCGCTGCAGGAAAATAAGGTGACGCGGGTAGGCGGAGAAAAGGAAATCAATGTGAATGTTCGGGTGATTGCAGCTACGAACAAAGATCTGCTTAAAGAAATTGATGCCGGTAATTTTCGGATGGACCTTTACCACCGGTTGAGTGTAATCATTATTCACGTTCCGCCGTTGGTGGAGCGAAAGGAGGATATTCCGGTGCTGGCAAAGCAGTTTTGCGAGGAAGTTTGCGGGGAGTATAACATGCCCGTGAAGAAGATAACAGACGACGCGATGGAAGCGTTGAAGGCATTGCCATGGACAGGCAATATCCGGGAACTGCGCAATATGGTGGAGCGATTGATTATCCTTAGCGACAGAGCGATTACCGATAAGGATGTGCGTGCGTTTGCTAATCCGGGAAGCGCCATGCCGCCGGCAAGGGAAAGTACAGAAACCCCTCGTGCGGAGAGGGAACTTACTGCGCCCGACCATAGTCAAAGTCCGATCGCTGATTACGATGGTTTCCAGTCGTTTCAGGATTTCAAGGACCATACCGAAAAGGAATTTATCAAATACAAGCTGGAAAAGAATGGCTGGAATGTGTCGAAGACAGCGGATGAAATCGATATACAACGCAGCCACCTGTACAGCAAAATTGAAAAATTCGGACTGAAAAGAGAGTCCTAACCTTATTCGTTGAATTTGCGGTGTTGTTTCCGGAGGAGAACGACAATGATAATAATCAGCACGATCGCCGCGAGGACAATATAACCATAGCCGCTCCACGAGCCTTCTGCAGCTGTAGTGTCATTTTGCTGGGCAAAGGCCGGAACGCTATACAATGCAATAAATAACGCAACCGTGCTGTTCATGACAAACTTGTTTTTATCGTCTTACAATTTGTACAATATACTAATTTATAATGCACAAAAGCGCCGGATGTTTGGTTCTTGCCTGTTTTGTTACAAATCGATGATTATTAGCCGATTTCAGCTATAAATACGCCCTTCCGGTCTATTTCATTTCTATTTTCCAGAATATGGCGTAAGTTAACCCTGCCAATGACGTATTTAAAATCCTGGGCATAATACCGTTCGCTGATTGACGTAAACCCGATCTTTTCAACCAATTGCTCGTCTTCATAACGCAGGTATACCGTAATCTCCCAATCGGTGCTATACCGTAACCCGCCGGCATCGATGTGTTTTTTGTATTCGTACCGGTAGCCATAGCGTAATGCGGCGATATCGGAAAGTACCGCCGATCCGGTAGGGTGCCCTCCAGCGCCCTTGCCATAGAAAAATTGCTCGTCAGCGAAAGCGGCCTTAACCAACACGCCGTTGTATTCGTTTTCTACATTAAACAGGATGTTATCGGATGTCACCAACTTGGGTAACACATACAGAATAACAGCCTTGTCGTCGATTTCGCGGGCAGTTGGCACAAGCTTTATCCGGAAATTTTTCTCCTTTGCAAATCGGATATCGGGCGTACGCAATTTATCAATCCCGATGTTAAGAATGGTATCCGGTGCGATGTAAAGTCCATAAGCGTGCGAAGCAACAATGGCGAGCTTGAATTTGGGGTCAAATCCACCTACATCGAGCGTTGGGTCTGTTTCGGCAAATCCAAGATCTTGCGCCTGCTGCAATGCGGTGTCGTAGGCAAGGTTTTCATTGAAAATCTTGGAGAGGATATAGTTGGATGACCCATTGAAGATGCCCGAGACGGAGTGCAGTAATTCATTGTCATAATACTCTTCCAGGTTCCTGATGATCGGGATACTTCCGCATACAGCACCTTCATAAAGCAGACTGGTGCCGTGCTGACTTTGAATTTCTACCAGTTCCTTCAGGTGTGTGGCAATCATTTTCTTATTTGCGGAAACCACGTTTTTGCCCGAGCGGAGCGCGCGCGCCACAATGTCAAAGGCGGCATCAGCGTCGTCTATCAGCTCAACGACCGTATTGATTTCCGGATCGTCCAATACCGCATTCGCATCGGTGGTAAATAGTTCAGCCGGTAGGCTGCGTTCTTTCTCAGGATGTTTGATAACGAACTTTTTGATGGCGAGGTTGAGGTGTTTGGTACTGATGATATCGTATAGCCCTTGCCCCACCACACCAAATCCGAAAATACCCAGGGTTAGCTTGTTGTCCATGTTTGCAGTCAATGTTGTGTTTTTACGTAAAATAATTCATTAACCTACGCGACGGTAGGTCGTTGTTATATCCCGGCGTCCATTGGCATTCAGAAAATCGCCAATGGCTTCCGAGATGCGTTCGGTTTCGATCAGGAACCCATCATGACCATAGTAGGAATTGATTTCGGCATACGCCGCACCCGCAATGTGTTTGGCCAGAAACTTTTGCTCTTCCACGGGGAATAACAAGTCGGAATCGATTCCGATAACCAATGTCTTCGCGCGAATACAGCGAAGGGCATCCGCTATCGTTCGGCGCCCGCGGCCTATGTTGTGCCCGTCCATGGCTTTGCTGAGAAACCAGTAGCTGTACGCATTGAATCGCTTAACCAGCTTCTCGCCCTGGTAGTTCTGGTAGGAGGATACCTTGAAATCATCCTGTTTGTCGTTTGATGTTTCGCGTTGCGTGGCTCCATAGGTATTATACCCACGGTAGGAAAGGAGGGCGATACTACGGGCCGCTTTCAGCCCTTTGGTGCCACCATTGGGTATGTTTGCATAAAACGTACGATCGGTGCTGATGGCCAGCCGTTGGCTTTCATTAAACGCGATACCCCACGGCGAATGTACCGCATTTGTTGCTATCAACACCAGGTTGTCGATTCGGTCAGGATCGGCAATGGCCCACTCCAATGCCTGCTGGCCTCCCAGCGACCCGCCGATGGCCAGGGCTATTTTTCCGATACCGAGGTGGTCGGCCAGCAACGTGTGGGCAGCCGCCATATCGCGGACAGAAAACTGCGGGAAGGATAGGTAATAAGGATAGCCCGTGGCCGGGTTAACGCTTAGTGGGTTGGTCGTACCATAGGGCGATCCGATGACGTTTGCGCAAATGACGAAATGTTCCTTTGGGTTGAATAGGTCCTTTTCGCCGAACAATCCGGCCCACCAATCAAATACATCAGCATTCGCGGTGAGTGCATGGCAAACCCACACCACATTATCCCGCTGTTCATTGAGTTGGCCGTAAGTACGGTACCCAATGGTGAGATTTCTTATCCGTTTTCCACTTTCGAGTTTAAACGTTTTCGGGACGTTGAATGTCAATATGCTCATGGTCGTTGCTGGATTGTCCGGCGATGCGGTCCCTACTTTACCTGGTCAAACGCCTGTTGCAGGTCACCCTTGATATCGTCGATGTGTTCGATACCCACGGCTAGCCGCAGTTCACCAGGATAAACGCCGGCTTCTTTTTGATCCTGTGCAGACAATTGTTGGTGTGTTGTCGCAGCCGGGTGGATAATGAGCGTTTTGGTGTCGCCTACATTGGCCAGGTGGCTGATCAATTTCAGGTTATCAATAAACGCATTTGCCTTTTCGGCGCCACCTTTGATGGTGAAAGACAAGACGGCCCCAAAGCCATTTTTAAGGTATTTCTGTGCATTGGCATGATTGGGATCACTTTTCAGCCCCGGATACCTCACCTTTTCCACCTGCGGATGTTGCTCCAGCCATTTGGCTACTTCCAACGTGTTGTCTACGTGGCGCTGTACGCGCAACGAGAGGGTTTCCAATCCTTGCAATAACAGGAATGAGTTGAACGGCGACAGCGCCGGTCCGAAATCACGTAATCCCTCTACCCGGGCCCGGATGGCGAACTGGATGTTGCCAAGTGGGCTGTCCACGCCGAACACATCGCTGAATACGAGTCCATGGTAGCCTTCTGAGGGCTCACTGAACTGTTTGAATTTGCCATTGCCCCAGTTATAATTTCCGCCATCTACGATGATGCCAGCGATACTGTTGCCGTGACCGCCAATCCACTTCGTTGCAGCTGCTACGACCACATGGGCACCGTGCTCCAGCGGTTTGAACAGGTAACCACCGCATCCGAATGTGTTGTCTACAATGAGGGGGAGATCATGCTTTTTTGCAATAGCAGCAATGCGGTCAAAATCAGGGATGCTGAAGCTGGGATTGCCGATGGTCTCGACATAAATGGCCTTCGTTTTTTCGTCGATTGCAGCTTCGATATTTTCCGGGGTTTCATTTTTCGCAAACCGGGCTTCGATGCCAAGCCGCTTGAATGATACCTTGAACTGGTTATACGTGCCACCATATAAACTGGACCCCGTAACGAAATTGTCGCCGCTTTCCAGGATGTTGGTCAACGCAATAAACTGCGCCGATTGGCCGGAAGCCACTGCCAGTCCAGCAACACCTCCTTCGAGCGCTGCCATCCGCTTTTCAAACACGTCGGTGGTCGGGTTCATGATCCGGGTGTAGATGTTGCCAAATTCTTTTAATGCAAAAAGGTTAGCACCATGTTCCGCACTGTTAAAAACGAACGAAGTGGTTTGATAGATAGGCACAGCACGTGAGCCTGTGGTTGGGTCAGCCTCTTGTCCTGCGTGTACTTGCAGTGTTTCGAATTTCAGATTTTCATTAGCCATGATTCAATACTTTTAATAAACTTAATTTTATGATAGATTAATGTGTGTGCGTAATGGATGTATGTTGTCCAGATGGGGGGTATCCGTTGCTTCGTAACGGGCCCGATAGGACCGTGGGGATCAACAGCAAGCGCATTGCCGAGTCGCCCCGCAACGCATTCGGTCTGGCATAGCGGAAGTAAGCCGGATAACATTTTGGCCGGATTTTCCGGTAAGCTGGATAGGGATACTGCTTGCTGAATACGTGTTCATCGTCTTATCATTTATATGCTCCCAACAACTATCGGTTGAGACAGGAATTGGCACCTTTTCCACCGTTTGCGGATGGTTGCCAGTGGGTCATTGAGCCAGTCTCTCGCCACTTCTTTATAAACCAAGACCTGCTTTTGGGAGGAATTGATTTGCGCGTGTGCCCACGCAACGGCTGCAAATATAGGTCGTGTGGTTGGGTTGTGCAAGTTTTTTTGGATTTTTTGGTCGTTGGGGGTGGTGTGAAAATAGAAAAACCCCCTTGTTAGGAGGTTTTTCTGTCGGTTTTTGGCAGGGCTTTCGTATTACCTGACGAATAAAAGCTCACGGAGTTTCGGTAGCGGCCATTGACGGTCATCGATGATCTGCTCCAGTTTGTTCAGGTGGTAGCGGATTTTATCAAAATACGGCTTAACCTTTGTGTCGTAAGCAATCGCTTTTTCGCGTGCATCTTCGAGTACGTTTGCCTTTTTGCGTTCCTGGCGCATCGCTTCAGCATCAATGAGGATGGTATTGATGTGGTTGGAAATGCGTTCTACCAAGTTGGCTTGCGATCCATATGCCTCGGCTTTTAATCCCAAATCTTTGAGGCCTTTGATGTTCTCAATCAATATGTTCTGATAATTGAATGCCGCCGGTGCCACCAGACTGGTTACGATTTCGCCAATGATACGTGCCTCGATCTGGATTTTCTTGAAATAATTTTCCAGTAGGATTTCATGTCGTGCTTCACTTTCCCGCCTGCTGAAGACAGCTAGCCTTTCGAACATCTCCAGTGATTTTTCACTTACGTAAACATCCAGTGCCTTTGGAGTGGTTTTGACATTCGAGAGCCCGCGCTTATGTGCTTCCTCTTCCCATTCCTGGCTGTAGCCGTTGCCCTCAAAACGGATGGCTTTTGATTCCTTGATGTATTTGCGGACAACGTTGAGCAGTGCGAGATCTTTTTTCGTACCCTTCTTGATCTGTTTGTCAACCTCCGTCTTGAAGTCGATCAGTTGATTAGCGACAATGGCATTGAGTACGGTCATCGGGCTAGCGCTGTTCGACGCGGAACCCACAGCCCGAAATTCGAATTTATTGCCGGTAAAGGCAAAAGGGGACGTTCGGTTACGGTCTGTATTGTCGAGATGCAGTTGCGGAATTTTAGGAATGCCGTGCCACAACAGGGCCTCATTCTTTACCTTTTTGGCTACCCTTGCCGTTTCCACTTCGTCAAGCACGGCATTGAGTTGGCTTCCAAGAAAAATAGAGATAATGGCGGGCGGCGCTTCATTCGCGCCCAGGCGATGGTCATTGCCGGCACTGGCAATGGATGCCCGCAGCAAATCAGCATGCTCGTGGACCGCTTTGATCACATTGGCGAAAAACGTCAGGAACATCAGGTTGGTCTTCGGTGTTTTTCCCGGCGAAAGTAGATTCACGCCAGTGTTGGTGATCATCGACCAGTTATTATGTTTGCCGGATCCATTAATATCTGCATACGGCTTTTCGTGGATCAATACCTTGAACTTGTGTCGGAGTGCTACCTGCTCCATTAGATTGAGCAGCAGTTGGTTGTGATCAATAGCCAGGTTGATTTCCTCAAACATCGGCGCACATTCAAATTGAGACGGGGCCACTTCATTGTGGCGTGTCTTCAGTGGAATGCCCAGTTTGAGTGCCTCCTGCTCAATGTCGACCATAAACGCCAGTACACGCTCAGGTATGGCACCGAAATATTGATCTTCCAATTGTTGGCCTTTGGCCGACATGTGTCCGAACAAGGTGCGGCCTGTCAGCTGTAAATCCGGTCTTGCATTAAACAAGGCAAGGTCTACCAGAAAGTATTCCTGTTCGATACCAAGTGACGCGGTCACTTTGGTGATTGATTTGTCGAAGAAATTGGCAACGTCTACTGCGGCCTTATCAAGGGCATTGGTCGCTTTCAACAGTGGGGCCTTGTAGTCTAACGCCTCACCGGTATAGGAAACGAAAATGGTGGGGATACAAAGTGTTTTACTACCCCCCGTCTCATAAATGAAAGCTGGGGAAGAGGGATCCCATCCCGTATACCCGCGTGCTTCAAAGGTATTGCGGATGCCACCGCTGGGGAAGCTGGATGCATCTGGCTCCTGTTGTACCAGTGCGCTCGCCGTGAATTTGTCAATTGCCGAGCCGTCCGGAAGCGGTTCGAAGAATGCGTCGTGTTTCTCAGCGGTGGCACCGGTCAACGGTTGAAACCAGTGGGTGTAATGTGTCACCCCATTGCTGATCGCCCAGCTTTTCATTGCCTGCGAAATGTGCTCGGCAAGATCATGGGTAATGGGTCTTCCGGTGTCGACGGTCTCTATGAGTTCTTCATAGGCATTTTTAGGAAGGTATTCCTTCATTTTTACCGTTGTAAACACATTTTTTCCGAAAAACAGAGAGGGTTTGGTTGTTTCGTGGGCGTCGGTGCGATTTAATCGAGAAACGGCAGTCTCTACCGCCTTGAATCTTAAGCTTGGCATTTAATTTTTATTAGTTTTATCTATGTATTGTGTTGTTCATTAATTCTTGCCTCAAAATTCGATAAAAAAAATTATATTTCATTAGTTTTTTATAAAAATTTCATTTTTTTTATAAAAACGATGTGAATATGTCGGTGTTTTTCGGTTTTCGCCTGAATTTTTATCAAAAGTAGACGCATGGGGGGTCGGGCCGTTGGTATAATTGGTAGAAAAGGTATAATAAGATAGGGGTTGGCGTTGTTAGTCGCCAAACCCCCAATCGATACCTTTCAATATAGCTGGCACACCATGTTCGATCCAAGGTGCTGCCGGCTTCCCTTTCAGGAAATGGTCGAAAAACTCCAGTTGCCGTCGCTGGATGTCCTTTCTGTTTTGGCGTTGCACGAGGTTATGCGCCTCGCCGTTGTAGTTCAGGAGCCAAACTGGTTTTTGCAATCGGCGAAGTGCGGTAAACATTTCGATACCCTGGTACCACGGCACGGCTCCATCTTCATCGTTATGCATAATGACCACCGGCGTCGTAACGTTGGGTAGGTGGAACAAGGGGGAGTTTTCGATGTATAATTCGGGGTTCTCCCATAGTGTTGCTCCGATGCGACTTTGGGTCTGCTCGTATTGAAATTGCCTGTTCATTCCGGTTTGCCACCGGATGCCGCCATAAGCTGAGGTCATGTTGACCACGGGTGCACCCGCCCATGCCGCGGCATACATGTCGGTACGGGTAATCAGATGGGCTACCTGATATCCGCCCCAGCTTTGCCCCTGGATAGCCATTTTATCTCCATCAACCCAGGGAAACTGCTTTAACTCTTGCATTCCGGAATTGACGTACTCCTCCGCCGAGCGGCCGGGATGCCCGGTTTCATAGCGGATGTCGGGCGCGAAAACGACGTAACCGTTGCTCACGAAGAAGCTGATATTGAGGCGCGACGGTGTTGGCGTGGGCGGAACATAACCATAAAGTCCGTCGGATAATCGCTCATAGAAATAGGCAATGACCGGGTATTTTTTATCGGGGTTGAAGTCTTCGGGCTTGTAGAGTATTCCCTCGGCGTCATGACCCATGGGGGTAGTCCATTTTACCAGTTCGGCCGTTCCCCAGTTATATTGTTGTTGCTGAGGGTTGATGCTGCTCAATTTGGTTTCTTTTACAAAATCCGCCGATGCGTAAATGTCTGGGGGCAAAATGTAATTCTCTTTCGTATAGATATAGCTATCGGCATCTGCCGCACGTTTCGCTTGGTGATAGCGGTAAGGACCCATCACCATCGCCTTGGGGTCGCGGTTTTTGTCGCCGTTGGTCCGATACCAACCATTTTCCTTGGTCATGTGGTTGAAAGCCGACATAATAAACGGCTCTTTGGTGTCGATGACGCCGGCACCGCCCCGTTGCCGATATCTTTCCGAGCGGCTTTCTTCCATATCCTCGTAGCGGAAGGTCGTTTGATTGCTCCTTCCCGCGCCGTTGGTAACGAGGCGACGATCGGAACCGTCCGGATGGAACGCCCAGATATCGTACTTATCGTAAATGAAGATTTCCTCGTCGTCTTTGCTCCATCCGGCTATCCCATAATCGCCCGGATCATCAGGAACGTCATTGTCTTCGTCCGCAAAACTCACCGGCAAATCCACATTCAATTGTACCGTACGGGCTGACCGGATATCGTGGCAGTACCAATTGCCGTCGGCACGGTCGAACCAGACAACGTAACTTCCTGTCGGCGAAATACTGACCCGACCGCGGATCTGCTCCGCTATTTTCGTTCGGGTGCCGTCTATTGTGGAAACGGTATAGATATCCTGAGGTGCCCCCGTGCGCCATTGCGTTTCAATGCGGTTGCCTACGTCGGTGGTAGCCACCGCATAAGTGTTGTCGGCATCTTCGGTCAGCCGGGTCTCTGGAAGTTGTTCGTCCGCCAAGGGAATCACATGACGTCCCTGTTTAGGATAGGTGACAGCAAGGTAACTTCTGTTTTGTTCCCGACGGAGGTTCACCAACTGCTGCGTCTGCAAATAGTCGTCTTTCCAGTGCCATATGTCCACATTTGCATGTTCAAATTCCACCAATGTCGTATCTTTTACCCGCGGGATAGGGGCAATGCCAAAGAAGAGCTTCTCGCCGTTTTTGCTGAACCTTACCTTCCCCGAACCGCTCACCTGCCACGCTGAGGGTATGCCCTGCGTGGTACGCGACACCATGATGGCTGCGCTGTCCTGGCCAGGGGCGTAGTAATACAGATCGAATGCCTTTTGGAGTGATTTTTCCGGACTTTTGTCGGCAGTGAACGCCAGCTGCGCCGATTCCTCATCAAAAGTAAGGTTAGTATATTCGCCTTTCCCGCGACTGATATGCCGGGATTGTCCGGTAGCGAGATCATAATAATATAACCCGGCATCCGCACCGATGCTATCCTTTTCGGCTGCTTTTCTCACGTATACCAATGCGTTCCCGTCAATACTGAATTCATACGCTTCCACACGGTCGATGGCGGTGTCCGCCCCATTGGTAAGGTGTCGTATATGTAACGTAGGTTGGGGTTTCTTGCGATCCGGCGCTTTAGTACCAGTGCTATCAACCCCCACAGTGTCTTTAGGCGATTCGGGACGTTGGGTGATATAGGCGATGTATTCGCTGGGTTCTTCCGGTATTTTGTAAGATTTTAAAAATGGTATCTTTTCCAGTGTTGCGGTTTCCAACATGAATATTGCCAGCGAATCTTTCGGCATTTCGTCTGTTTTTTTCTTTTTTATTTTGGCCTGCCGGGTTTCTTCGTAATGCGGTTGGATGTGTGCTACGAGATAATTGCCGTCGGGAGAGAAACGAGCGTTAGTAGCGCGGTCTATGCGGCCCACCTGCTGGTTAGCCATGTTGGTGATCACCAGTTGGCCATCGCCTGCCTGCGGACTGACAATATAATAAATAAAGCGTCCGTCGTCCGCGATAGCCGATGAGCTGATGGTTTCCCACGCATCATAGACATCGTGGTTTAATGGTTTCTTTTGTGCCCAGGTGCTATGCGCGCCGCAGCTAAATATCAAAAAAGCAAAAATCCGGTGTACGGTCGTTATCTTGAGGATATTCATGGTGCAATAAAATGGTGCAATCGATAATCAGTGCAATATTGAAATAAAAACGGCGATTCGCCGAAGCTGTAATGTTATTTTTACAATGACATTTTTGGTGTAACAAGACAGTCAGACCGAAGTCAAAACTACACATTTCTTGTTTTTTCCGCTGTAAAAGTTTTTTTTGGAGCAGCGGAGCGAGCGATATAGTTGCTTTTTTATCTCATGCCAATTGCGTTTTTGTATTTCGAAGCAACTTTATCTAAGTTTACAGGCATATTGATTGAAGAAGAGACAAATGGCTACGATATTAAGTGTGAAGGGGGTCGGCAAGACTTATCAAGGTTCGGGCAAACCGCTCACGGTGCTTCAGCAAATTGACTTTGAAGTGGAGGAGGCGTCAACGGTTTCGATAGTAGGCCCCTCTGGTAGCGGTAAAACCACCTTATTGGGACTCTGTGCCGGGCTAGACCGTGCCAGTACGGGTCACATTACGTTGAATGGCGTGTCTTTGGATACGCTTACCGAAGATGAACGTGCAGGGGTACGCAACCAGTTTGTTGGTTTCGTTTTTCAGAACTTTCAATTACTGCCTACGTTGACGGCTTTGGAAAATGTGATGGTACCGCTCGAACTGCGCGGCGCAGGCAACAGCCGGCAGGTAGCGCTTGAGTTGTTGGATAAGGTGGGATTAAGCGATCGTGGTCATCATTATCCGTTGCAGTTATCCGGCGGCGAACAACAGCGGGTTTCGATTGCCCGGGCGTTTTCCAACGGACCGCGCATCCTGTTTGCCGATGAGCCAACCGGCAACCTTGATGCTGAAACGAGTGATCATATCGAAAAGCTATTATTCGATCTCAACAACGATATGGGCACCACATTGGTATTGGTAACCCATGATTTGGAACTGGCATCAAAAACCCAGCGGATTATCCGCATGAAGGGCGGCAAGGTGATATCAGATACGGTAGGAGACAAAACATTATAACCATGCCCGACGCCCAAAAGATTGCATTCCGCTGGATAGTCCGTATGGCATGGCGCGATAGCCGGAAGAGCCGATCGCGCCTGTTTCTATTTATTTCATCCATCATCATCGGAATTGCGGCACTGGTTGCTATCTTTTCCCTTGGCGACAATCTTGCGAAAGACATTGATAGGCAAGCCGCCAGCCTTATTGGTGCAGACTTCGTGATTCATACTAACCGCGAGCTGTCTGCTGAAGGGCAGGCGATTGTTGATACAGTGCAAGGCCTGAGCTCGAATTATTCAGCTGAACAGCGTTTTGCTTCGATGGTGGTGTTTGCCAATAACGGCGGTACACGCTTGGTTGAAATACGGGCGCTTGGTGGAGACTTCCCTTACTACGGGAAATTGGAAACCGTTCCTGAGGAGGCGGCGACAACGTTTAGGGGACAACGGCAGGCGTTGGTTGACAAAACGTTGATGCTTCAGTTTGATGCTAATGTTGGCGACTCGGTGAAAGTGGGGGAAGTGATGTTCGAGATTGCCGGGCGCCTGGAGCAGGCGCCCGGGCAAAGCGGCCTTTCCACTGCTGTGGCACCGGCGGTTTTTATCCCTCTGGAACACCTGCCAGCCACGGGCCTGAATCAAAAGGGAAGCCGTATCAATTACAATTACTATTTCCAGTTGGAAGAAGGAACGGATGCCGATAGGCTGGGCGAAGGGCTCGACTCGCTCATGGAAATACAACGGATGGGCTATGATACTATTGCTTCGCGTAAACGGGAAACCGGGCGGTCATTCGCCGATTTGAACAAATTCCTCTCGCTGGTAGGCTTTGTGGCGTTGCTGCTGGGATGTATCGGCGTATCAAGCGCGATCCATATCTATATTAAAGAAAAGATTAACAGCATAGCGATATTACGCTGTCTGGGCGCAAGTTCGCGGCAGGCATTTTTGATTTTTCTTGTCCAGGTACTGGGAGTCGGGCTGATCGGCTCGGCTATCGGAGCGATTTTGGGCACGTTGGTACAGCAACTGTTACCCCTGGTACTCCGCGATTTCGTTCCCGTCGCCATTAGCAGCGATATTTCGTGGTGGGCTATCGCGCAGGGAATCGGATTGGGGGTCTGCATATCCGTACTGTTTGCGTTGCTGCCGCTCATCGGTATCCGTAACATAGCTCCCCTCAATACCCTGCGGTTGTCATTGGATACGCCGAGCCCCATAAGGGACCGATGGAGTTGGTTTATATATGGTCTTATTGCACTGTTTGTTTTTGGTTACGCGTATTTGCAGTTAGATGGTGCTGGGCAGACCCTGGCATTTACCCTGGGTGTGGCCCTGTCGTTTCTGGTGTTGTACGCCGCCGCGAATTTCCTGGTGTGGCTCGTTCGGCGTTTTTTCCCGTCGTCATGGAATTACATTTGGCGACAAGGGTTATCCAACCTATTCCGGCCCAATAACCAAACGGTCATCCTGATCATTGCTATCGGGCTGGGTACAGCATTTATTGCTACCTTGTTTTCGGTACAACGTATGCTGATAACCCGGGTGTCGCTCTCCTCAAGCGAAAATCAGCCGAATATGGTGCTATTTGATATCCAGCCATCGCAGAAAGCGGAAGTGGCCAAATTGGTTGCTGCCCAAGGCCTGCCTGTATTGGATGAAGTGCCTATAGTAACGGTGCAGTTGGAGGCTATCAACGGGGTTACGGCAGACGATGCACGGCGCGACAGTACCATCGAGGTCTCCCGCCGGGCCCTTGGCGGTGAATTGCGGTCTACATACCGATCCGAACTTAGTGATTCGGAGAAGGTCACGGCTGGCGAGTGGGTAGGCGAAACCGATGCAGGCGATACCGCATTGGTGTCGCTTGAAGAGGATTACGCACGCCGTATCCGGGTGGGGATTGGTGACGAGCTGTTGTTCAATGTACAGGGCGTACGTATACCGGCAATTGTGGGCAGCTTCAGGGAAGTTGATTGGAACCGCGTGCAGACCAATTTCCGGCTGATATTCCCTAAGGGTGTGATTGACGACGCACCGCAATTCCACGTGCTGATGACACGTGTGCCAAACGAAGCTGCTTCCGCCCGTATGCAGCAGGAGGTGGTAAGGCAGTTTCCGAATGTATCCATTATTGACCTAGGTCTCATCTTATCTGTGTTGGATACCATACTGGATAAGATTGGTTTCGTTATCCGGTTTATGGGTGGTTTCAGTATCCTTACTGGATTTGTTGTATTGATCGCATCCGTCATGATCAGTAAGTATCAGCGTATAAAGGAAAGCGTTTTGTTACGCACGATGGGAGCTACGAGGAGGCAGATTCTGGCAATCACAGCGCTCGAATATTTTTTCCTGGGTGGGATTGCCTCGCTTACCGGTGTGCTG
>Ga0182739_1000837_pt1 | contig 35509 bp, 31 predicted proteins | sample eDN5th30CBELigBY_FD_128873 | JGI IMG/M metagenome (GOLD analysis project Ga0182739, IMG submission 128873) | Enriched backyard soil microbial communities from Emeryville, California, USA - eDNA 5th pass 30_C BE-Lig BY (version 2) (version 2) | ecosystem: Environmental > Terrestrial > Soil >... | reverse complement strand
TTCCCCAATTCATTCACAGCATTTAAACGTTCTTGCCAATTTGAAGTTCTATTTACAGCTTTTCTTAGCTCTTCAAAGCTAACAACTTGTTCGCTAATTACTGCATCGTTATCATTTGTCATTGTTTAATCCCCTTAATTATAGCCATAGCGATATTATGTTTTTTTGCTATTAAATTAGTATAACACGATCGCAACCATTATACTCGCTCGCAATTCATACACGACACTTTATTTAAACTTTTCATCAATAAAATTTTTCAGCACATGACGTACCTCATCTGTTGACTTCGTTCGCATGAGCTCATCCTTCAACTCATCTGCCTCATCAAATCCATTAATATAGATCTTAAAAAATCGAAGCAGATGAACAAATGGTCTCGGTTCTAATACGGTTGAGTATTTATCATACAGGTCAATATGATAGTTTAATAACTCGATTTTTTCATCGCTGCTATGCATTCTGGGTATTTTCTCAAAAGCAAATGGATCTTTAAATATACCTCTGCCGATCATAATGCCATCAATTCCATATTGTTCAGCAAGCATTAAGCCTGTCCTTCGGTCAGCAATATCTCCATTAATCGTTAATAAGGTATGCGGTGCAATTTGATCACGAAGCTGTTTAATTTCAGGAATAAGCTCCCAATGAGCAGCCACCTTACTCATTTCTTTCTTGGTTCGCAGATGAATAGACAGATTTGCAATATCTTGTTGTAAAATATGTGTTAACCACTCCCGCCATTCATCAACATGTGTATAGCCAAGTCTAGTTTTTACACTTACAGGTAATCCGCCTGCTTTCGCAGCTTGTATAATGTCTGCCGCCAGCTTAGGTTGTAGAATAAGTCCGCTGCCTTTAGCTTTAGTTGCTACGCTATGAGCAGGACAGCCCATATTAATGTCAATGCCTTTAAAGCCAAGCTTAGCCATACCTATACTCATTTCCTTATAGTATTCAGGGTTATTACCCCAAATATGTGCAACCATAGGCTGTTCATCTTCTGTGAAGTATAATCTTCCACGTTCACTATATATACCATCTGGATTACAGAAACTTTCCGTATTTGTAAACTCAGTGAAAAAAACATCAGGTCTGCCCGCTTTACTCACAACATGACGAAACACAACATTGGTTACGTCTTCCATTGGGGCAAGCACAAAATACGGTTTAGGCAACTCTTCCCAAAAATTGTCTGTCAACTTTCATTCCATTCCTCTCATTAACATACGTTAACCATTTAAAACAATATTATAACATAAAAGGGATTACATCCTCTGATACGTTAATAATCCCTCACCTTATGAAAAGATGAGGGATAGAATTGCTGTGAATAACCTTATTCATCGACACTCGATGCAAGATGTTGTTGAATTTCAATTACGCTGCTTTCGTAGCTGCTGCCGTTCCATACGGTGTAGGTCAATTCCTTGCCAGAAGGGTTCCACGTCGTGCTCAGTGAGCTTTCCATATTGGCTGAAATTCGAGTTGATTTGTCAGAAAGTACATCATACACATAAAGTCCCTTAACCATCGCTGCATTAATCTCATCCTGCTTGCTGTACGCAATGAAGCGCTGATCTGCCGACCAGGAAATCCCTCCAAGCTCCGCTCCTTCGGCAATCGTCTTCGCGTTTTCACCATTCATATCACTTAGTATGATTTTACCCTTGGAATCACCGTAGTTCTCCACTAACAGTTGAGTGCCGTCAGGCGACGGAATAATGTTGCTTGCTGAAGCGAAGCCTAACTCCCTTATCTCTTTTGTTTCCATATCTAGAACCATCAAAGACTCGGATGCATTTGTATTATAATAGAGTCTATCTCCGACCTGAGCCACGAGGAAAAGGAAATCATCTTTTATTTCCGAAACCGCTTCGATTTCACCACTTGTTGTAGCCCTATACGCACCACCAGCATAAGAGGCCCCAATCACACTGTCATTATCCACCCATCTAGCACTCATTGCCACAGGAATGTTAACCGTCTGCTGCGTCTCTAGGTTCATAAGATAAAACGATGGATCACCGATTGTATATTCCTGATATACTAGATGTTTTTTGTCCGGAGACAAATTAACTCCCCCGATATAGATATTCTCCTTTTCTAGCAAAGGCGTGAACGTGTCTGTTTTCAGATTATATTGATACAAGCTGTGCGGGTAGGTGTCTGATAGTTCCTCTAGCTTCATTTTTTCCAATGATTCATTTTCCTTGGATACGATGGCTGTCTCCTCGTTCAGCCAACCGTATATATACATCTTTTCATACTTTTGAATGTTCCCCACCGCAATTTGATCTTCCGCTGCTGGTGTTTTACTTTCATTGTCAATAATCGTGATTGTCTTTCCTGGCTCCTGAATAACTACACGATTCTCTCCATTATTCCCGCTACAAGCGGTAATAGTAAGCAATAACATAGGCACGGTTGCCATAATAGCTAATTTTGATCTGTTCAATATGATCGCCTCCTAATGCTTACGATACCAATTGTTTGTTGCAATTTAACCAAAAGTTGTTTCCAACATGTAAACATTCTTATCTAAATTACACCTAAGAACGTTATTCTAAACGTTGTACCGTTTGCATCTGACTTCACAATAGCAATACGACCTCCTTGTGTTTCTGCATACCTTTTGGCAAGCGACAACCCTAGGCCAGCGCCTCCGTGCTCTCTCGACCGGTTTTTGTCCACCGTGTAAAAGGCTTCGAATATTTTATCCGCAACCTCTCCTGGAATACCTATTCCCGTATCTGAAATTTCTATAATGACCTGATCTCCCTTGACGACATTACTAACATGGATATGACCGTTTGGTTTATTGTATTTAATAGCGTTATCCAGTAAATTCGCAAGCACGATATTCATATAATCCTTGTCAGCCTCTATATACGCTTCGTGCAAGTCTGTTACGAGTGTAAGACCGAACTTGTCCATCTTCCCCTTCAGACCGCTCAGCACAGCCCCAATCATTTGACTTAGCTCAAGCCGTTCCTTGTTGTATTCAAAATCATACTTCTGCATCGCTGACAATTGCAGCACCTTCTCCACCATCTCATATAGCCTCTGTGTCTCGCTGCCAATATGACTTCTGGCCTTGATCTGTAATTCGTTGTCATCCGGATACATATCGAGTAGATCGATGAAAGCTTTAATAGAAGTAAGGGGTGTCTTGAACTCATGCGTCACGTTGCCGATAAATTCCTTCTGCTGTTGGTCAAGCTCAGATAATTTATGCACCGCAAGAGCTAGTTTCTCCCGCTCCTTGTCTTTATCCTGCATCGTCATCTTAAGACGTTCACTCATCGCAGCAATTCCAGCACCAAGCTGTCCAATCTCGTCTTTTCGTTTCAGAACAGGGGTTTCGAAATGCCCATCTCGAATGCGCCCTACCGCATCGTTAAGGCTAATGATACTGCGAGCAATAGAATTAAAATAAAAGTATGCCACAAGGAAGCTGAGCACAAACACACCTGCTCCTATATAAATGAACAATCGCTTGATTTCTTCATAGAAAGCTTGATGTTCATGAAGTGAATAATAGAACTGGACAACGCCTAACTGCTCTTTCCCTACTCGCAGCGGGGTCAAATAATACATGGACTCTCCTTCTACCAAATAAGCCGTTTTGTTCTCCAGTGCGTATGTTAAGGTCTGCTTGACACTTTCGGATTGGTGGAGAGCATATCTTCTGCTTAAAACAGTACCTTTATTGTCATATAAAACAACAGGCTGACCGCTGATCAGCTCCAGCTGCTGACCGAATGCGTCACCTTTAGTCATCAGAAAATGTTCAGGAATTTTGTTAGATTCCGTCATGATGGATTGGATGAAATAAACATTTGCAGTTTCAGCCTGGTGAGCTAACAACCGTTCCACTTGCACTTGCTGATTATTCTCTATTCCCTGAAGAACCAGTAGACTTAACACAAATACAGTCAGCAATAAAATACCTGCGAGAAATAGACTAAGCTTTAGCTTGATACTAACTTTCACAGTAGCCTCCAAATGCCTTGTAGCCGATGCCATATACCGTTTGAATGATGTCACCATGCTCCGGTCCCAGCTTTTTGCGTAATCTCTGCACATGAATGTCTACAGTTCGTGTTCCTCCGTAATAGTCCATTCCCCACACTTGGTCCAACAATTGCTCTCTCGTATACACCCTATCTGGAGTCGAAACCAATAGTGCAATCAATTCAAATTCCTTGGGCGTCAGTTCTAACTTGTGTCCATTCGCAACAACCGATCTCTTAGTGACGTGCACCTTTACCCCGCCTAACTGGAGCTGATCCCGTTCCTCCTTGTCACCTGCCTGTTGCATCCTTCTTATCAGCGATTTAAGCCTAGCAAGCAACTCCCTCATATCGAAAGGCTTCGTTAAATAATCGTCGGCCCCAAGCTCAAGCCCAAGTACTTTGTTCACGATGTCTTCTTTAGCCGTTAGCATTATGACACCCATTTTCATCCTAGTCTGCAGCTGTTTAAGCACGTCATAGCCATCCATACCAGGTAGCATCACATCGAGAATGATAGCATCCGGCCCAGTGTCGTTAATCCGCTTCACAGCTAAATCTCCACGATCGACCACTTCAACTTTGTACCCTTCGCGCTTTAAAGCGTAGGCGATGGCATCCGAGATCGCTTTTTCATCCTCGATGACCATGATTGTTTCATGCATGGCATTTACCACCTTCCTTGATTCGTATTCTCTCGTTAAAATATAAGGTTAATATTGAAATTATAATCCATTTCATTTGCATTGGAACGTCCTCCGCGAAATTAAACTCAAAGAAAAAACCTCCATAATGGAGGATTTTTAACGTTTCTTTGTGTAAAACTGACGATGAAGCTGACGAACATGCTCCGCTAGAATTGGCACTGGCCGAACTCTGTCGTATCACGAATAACCTCTTTACAATTTAACTATCCAAAAAACACCCGCCACTATCCTACCCCTGATAGGTAAGTAAACAAACCGCCTCCACATGACTAGTCATTGGAAACATATCCACGGGCTGCACCCATTCCAGCTTGTACCCGCTTCCCAGCAAAATCTCGCAATCCTTCGCCAGCGTCGCCGGGTTGCAGCTCACGTAGACGAGCCGCTTCGGCTTGGCGACTGCGACAGCCTCGAGCAGCGAGCGCTCGCAGCCAGTGCGCGGCGGGTCGACGACGACGACGTCAGGGCGTACGCCTTGCGCGACCCATTCCGGCAGCAGGCGCTCCGCTCGGCCTTCGAAGAAGCGCGCGTTGTCGATGCCGCTGGCGCGTGCATTGTCGCGAGCGTCCTGCACCGCTTCGGCGATGATCTCGACGCCGCGCACTTCCTTCGCATACGGAGCAAGCCATAGCCCAATCGTTCCTGTGCCGCAATATGCGTCGACGACAAGCTCCTTGCCGCTTAAAGAAGCGGCTTCCTGCACGCTGCTGTACAGCTTAACCGTCTGCTCGGGGTTAAGCTGGAAGAACGCGCGAGGCGACAATGCGAACCGCACATCGCCCAGTGTTTCCTCTAGCTGCTCGGCACCCCACAGCACGACCGTCTTATCGCCAAAAACAAGAGACGTTTTGCCCTTATTTATATTTTGAGCAATCGTAATAACCATCGGCAGCGCTTCGCGAATACGCTGAACAAGCCTTCGTGAATCCGGCAAACGCTCCCCAGCCGTTATCAACGTTAGCTGCACCTTGCCCGACACCTGACTGACTCGCGCAACGATCGTACGAACGACGCCTTCTCTGGTCCGTTCATCGTAGATCGAGATATCCAGCTCTGCCATTATACGTTTTACTCCATCGATCACTTCATTTACTACCGGGTGCTGTACCTCGCAGCCGCTTATATCGACTAGCCGGTGCGAGCCCGCTTCATACAATCCTGTAATGAGCCTCTTGCCCTCTCGTCCCACTTGCAGCTGCGCTTTGTTGCGATAACCCTTCGGGTCATCCATACCAATAATTGGACGCATCGGAAGCTGCACTATTCGAGCATAACGTCTGAACGATTCCCGGACAATTTCCTCCTTCGCCTTCAACTGTGCGCTGTAGGTCATATGCTGCAGCTGGCAGCCGCCGCAATCGGAATAAACTGGACAGCTTGGCTGCTGGCGATCTGGCGAGCGTTTCTCCAGCTCTACGATCTCCGCATTCAAATATCCCGGCTCCACTTTAGTAATACGTGCTTTCACTACTTCATCAGGAAGCGTGCCATTAATAAACACAGCTTTTCGTTTATAATAACCGACGCCTTCGCCATTAATGCCGATCCGTTTAATCGTCACGACGATACGGTCCTCCACACGCACTTCCTCAGCAGAGCTTGCAGACGATGCCAACACTTTGCTGTCCGCGCCGCTGCGCTTACTTCCTTTTTTCGAATGAGCTGGACCATACTTGTCGTCTTTCTCATCCTTGCCCGCTTTCCCCTGTTTGCCGTGCTGTCTATGCTTATCGTGCTTATCGTGCTTATCGTGCTTATCGTGCTTATCGTGCTTTTCATTCTTACCAGTCTTGCCGCCTTGACCGTTCTTAGCATCCATACCGGGCTTGTTCTTCTTTCCCTCATGCGGCTGAACCTGCTTCTTCTGCTCTTCTTGTCCTTTTATTAATGATAAATAAAATGGTTCCTTCGATTCCTTCGTCATGCTGCTTGCTCCGTTTCTAAAAATAAATAGTTACCCACTATTATAGTGGGTTGGCTAAACAATAGCTATTACCCCGCTAATGCGTGACTCCTTTTGCCATTTAAAAAATTTGTTGCTCCAATAAATTCGTCATGCTATAATACTGAACGAACGTTCGGTATATAATATTTTGCTGGAGTGAACGCCAATGAACAAGAAACAGCTGCAAAGCGAGCAGACGAAGAAAAGAGTTGCCGACGCCGCACGCGCTCTGTTTGTTCAGAAAGGGTACAAAGCAACGTCTATAGAGGATATTGTACAAGCGACCGGCAGCAGCAAAGGTAACATTTATTACCATTTCAAAAGCAAGGAAGGTCTTTTTCTCTATCTTATGGAGGAATGGGATCAAGAATGGGAAAACAAATGGCGGGAGAAGACTTCCCAATATCCCGATACGGTTGATAAGCTCTATGCGATGGCTGAACATCTCATTTCCGATGACTTGAATCATCCCCTCACGAAAGCGGCTGATGAGTTTTTTCACAGTGAGGAGAATAATTCTGAGGTTCAAGATCGGATAACGGAAATGGTAGCCAGACACTTGGAGTTCAATCGCAATTTGCTGCAGGAGGGAATGGACAGCGGACAATTCAGACAAAATAATGTCGAGAACCTCGCGATCATTCTGGAAAGCCTGTTTTTTGGACTTGGCCATATGTCACGGCGCTTAAGCCCGAATAAAATCCTTACCCTATATAAGGATGCGGTTACGATGATCTTACACGGAATACTAAGCGAACGTTAAGTTTACCATTATACGGAGGCTCTCCACCATGTCTTTACTGCTTAGAAATCGAGGAGCCGTTTTGCTTCTCATGATTAACATTTTTATCGTTTTTACAGGTATCGGTCTTATTATTCCAATTATGCCAAGCTATATGAATATGCTCCACATCAACGGAAGCATGGTTGGCATACTGGTGGCGGCTTTCTCCTTAACCCAGCTGTTGTTCTCACCGCTCGCGGGTCGATTGTCAGATTCCATTGGGCGGAAAAAAATAATCTTAGCAGGTATGCTCCTATTTGCCTTTTCGGAGTGGATGTTCGGTGTCGTCAGTTCGGTTCCGCTGCTATTTATAGCGAGAATGTTAGGCGGCATTAGCGCCGCGCTCGTTATGCCAGCTGTTATGGCATACGCGGCAGACGTCACGACAAATGAAGAACGCGGCAAAGGGATGGGCTTCATTAATGCGGCCATAACTACCGGATTTATTATTGGTCCTGGCATTGGCGGCTATATTGCCGAATTTGGCATTCGAGCTCCATTTTATGCTGCGGCTGTTGCTGGTTTGCTCGCTATGGCTTTATCTGCTTTATTTTTGCCAGAAGCTCCTAAGGGTGCACATGTACATGCTGAGCAAGAGGATGCAGCATTGAAGCCGGAGAAAATTGGATTGCTGAAGCAATTAATCAGCTCCTATCGAGCTCCTTATTTTATAAGCTTGATCGTTGTATTCGTAACCTCTTTTGGACTGGCTAACTTTGAAACAGTTTTTGGACTATTCGTCGATCATAAGTTTGGATTTACGCCGAAGGATATCGCCTTTATTATTACGTTTGGCTCAATTGCCGGCGCGGTCGTGCAGGTTACGATTTTTGGCTGGATTGTTAATCGCTTTGGCGAAAAAAGAGTCATTACGATCTGTCTTTTCTTCTCTGCTTTATTCATCGTATTGGCCTTATTCGTCCATACCTTCTGGCTGATCGCCGCGGTTACCTTTATTCTGTTTCTCGCTATCGATATATTGCGTCCGGCAATCGGCACTCAGATGTCAAAGTTCGCGAATGAGCAGCAGGGCTATGTCGCTGGCCTAAACTCGGCTTTTACAAGCCTTGGCAACATTATCGGTCCAATTATCGCAGGCGTATTGTTTGATGTGAATATCAATTATCCATACGTGTTGGCAGGCATCATCCTGCTCATGGGCTTTTTCGTTTCATTCAAGTCACAAGAGACGCACTAATAACTTTATCTAAAAAAAATGCTGCAAAGTCTAAGGCTATCCTTAATCTCTGCGGCATTTTTTATGCGCTATTTATCGAATTAACGTCCTCTTATAACCTTCGGGAGACTTTCCTACAATCGCTTTAAAATCCTTTATAAAATGAGCCTGATCGTAATAGCCCAATTGAAGAGCAAGGTGTGCCCAGTCTATGGAATCATTGTTTTTCATCTCTTCAGCAGCCTCATGCAGACGGTATCGCTGAATAACCCATTTCGGACTGACTCCAATGTATCGATTGAAAAGACGCTGCAGCGTTCGTGCATGAGAGCCCGTCTTATTGGCAAGCTCCTGAACCCTTATTATGCTAGGATTGGCCGCAATGAGCGATACGACTTCATTAACATACTCGCCCAACAAGTCTCTTTTTGGTAGTTTTCTTTGAAAAAATTGATCGACCTCTGCTGCCAGCATTTCCCCATTCTCACCGGACAGCAGACGATTGCTTATCGAAGACGCGAGCACCTTCATTTCCTCACCAAAAATATCACTAGCAGGCTTGGCGTTTTCCAGCAGCAACAACGCTGATTCTCCCCAGAACGGGTAAAAGCCTCCCGGCATGAACTTCACGCCTAACACCGCTCCTCGTCCCTCCAGCATATGGCTGCTTGTCGTTCTTGATACACCGAACACATTCGCTTCCCCATCCTCAATGACCATATTCAGATTGGGATGCGAAAGAACCGTCTGGCTGAATGGAGGCTGATCGGTTAAATCCCAATGGATAATCCAATAATGCTTAACAAGAGCGCTCAGCACATCCGAAGGCGGGTAACGCCTCAGAATAAATTTAGGAGTACTTGCCTGATACCCCAATATCCCTTTGCTGCTTTGATTTTGCTCATTTTGCATGACAACCGTGCCTCCTCTTAAGGCTTTGAGCTAGCATTCTAGCCAAGTGGATAAAGCTTGTCGCATTTTTACAATACCAATAAATGTATATAGAATAATAATAAAAGGTGTTAAGTGCAATTGCAAACTAGGGGACTAACTTGTGATTATGAGGAGGTATATAAAATGAGTTCAAAACAACCATTAACAATGATTAGTTACATCGGCGCTTTGCCCGATAAAGTATGGGACACGCTGATGGAGCCAGAGGGTTGCAAGCAGCTTTTTTTCGGAAGCGTATTGGAATCCTCCCTCGTTGCAGGAGAGCCTTATGCATACGTGGGACCCGGCACAGATGGAGACCGTACCGTCCATGTATATGGCACCGTTCTTGCATGTGATCGCGGAAAATTGTTCATGTTCTCCGAGCATCCTGGACCATCCTATCGCAGCAATCATGAGGAGCTGGAAACGAGAGTATCTATCAGCTTGGAGCAGGTTGGCAACAGTACGAAGCTAACCCTCGTAAACGACCAATGGCCGGACAACCATCCTGGTTATGAAAAAGCTGGCGATTCATGGGCGACTATTATCAGCAATCTCAAAACGTTAGCGGAATCGGGACGCACCTTGGATCTAGGCTGGTAGGCAACTACCAGCCTAGACCTGTGCGTTGGACATTGCTGTAACGTCGATTTTCGTTGTTACAACCGCTGCATGCTAGAATACGGTTACCAAGAGCGGTTATTGACGATACAGCAACTATCCGCATGCGCCGTATATTCCTTTCCATACACGCGCGCCTACACTCACACCACCATCGCGCTGAGAACGCCGCAGTCAGTGACTTCCGTTATTCCACGCCTGGCTGTGTCGCTTCGCGCTGCAGCTGCTCCAGCTCTTCGCTGTAAGCGGCTGTTTGCTCTGCCGTCCAGCCAAGGCTGGAGGCCATTGCAGCGATAACAGCGCTCTTCCATTGCTTCACGTCGCCAATACGGAAGAACATATCTCCGGTACGGCGAACAAGGAAATCGGCCGGCTTGGCCGCCATCTCCTGCTCCATCGCATATCGCAGCTGCAGAGCGAGACCAAGCGGCAGGCCGTAGGCTTCCGCCCAGCTGCGCGTCTCTTCATTTGCGCTGTCGAACAGCTTGCTTGCATTGGAGCCGTAGCGTTCCGCTATTAATGACGCTTCCTTCACAGTCAGTCCAACCGCAGTGCCCTTCGATATTTGCTCACGTACATACTTCTCGAAATTTGCCGAGCCGCCCACATCGCCGCCCGACATCCGAATAGTCTTCGTGCCGCTCTTATTCGGTGACAAGCTTCTGCCATCCTGGCGCAGCAGCTCAACGGCTTTATCTACGACCGTTTCGGCCATTTTACGGTAGCCGGTCAGCTTACCGCCAGCGATAGACACTAACCCCGAATCCGAGACGAAAATCTCATCGCGCCGTGATATTTCAGAAGGCGATTTGCCCTCCTGCTGAATTAGCGGACGAAGACCAGCCCAGCTCGATTCAACGTCAGACGCCATAAGCTTCTGCTGCGGGAACATAAAGTTGGCACATCCCAGCAAGTAGTCACGGTCCTGAGCAGTCATGGTCGGCCTAGCTGTATCTCCTTTGTAATTCGTATCCGTCGTTCCGAAATACGTTTTGCCGTCACGAGGAATGGCGAATACCATCCGTCCGTCCGGCGTATCGAAGTAAACAGCTTGCTTCAAGGGGAATCTGCCTCCATCGAAGACGAGATGGACGCCCTTCGTTAAGCGAAGCGTTTTGCCTTTCTTGGATTGGTCCATTTCGCGAATTTCGTCTACCCACGGTCCGGTAGCATTAATAATTTTCGCAGCTGATATCTCATAGCTTTTACCGCTGATCAGATCTTTAGCTGCCGCGCCTGTAATACGTCCTTTACTGTTATAACAGAGCTTTTCCACTTTCGCATGATTGACTGCCAGCGCGCCTCTGTCCACTGCTTCCTTCATCACTTCGATCGTCATACGAGCGTCATCAGTTCGATATTCCACGTAGTAACCGCCGCCCTTCAGCCCATCCTGCTTCAGCAAAGGCTCTTTCTTCAGCGTGTCGGCCGCGCTGAGCATCGATCTGCGCTCATGCTTGCGCACTCCCGCTAGAAAATCATACAGCCGTAACCCGATTGAGGTTGTAAATCTGCCCATCGTTCCGTCTTTATATAGCGGCAGCAGCATCCATTCCGGTGTCGTCACATGCGGACCATTCTCATAGACGATAGCTCTTTCCTTCCCTACTTCAGCAACAACGCCAATCTCCAGCTGCTTCAAATAACGCAGACCGCCATGAACTAGCTTCGTAGAACGGCTCGATGTGCCGCCAGCGAAATCCTGCATTTCTACTACTGCAACGCGCAGACCGCGAACCGCAGCGTCAAGAGCGATCCCCGCGCCGGTAATACCTCCCCCGATTACTAGCAAGTCGAGCTCTGTGCTTTGCATAACCGACAATATAGACTCACGATTGCTTGCTCCAAATTTCATAGTTTTACTATTCGCCGCTTTCTCTCTCTCCACGATAATGACCTCCAGTATAATATTAGGCAAAATAAAAAGAAACCAATCGAACCGCTCCCTCATCCTGTAAAGGATAGAAAGCGGTCTTCATGGTTTCTCCGTGTCTCCAACCGTTATTAACTTATAATGAATATGATAGCATAATTATTCTGTAAAAGCCATCGCTGCTTTTACAGCTCGTTTCCAGCCCCCATATAGCTTTTGCCGCTTCTCCTCTTCTAAGCTTGGAAGGAACAGCCGCTCTACCTTGCGCAGAGCTTTAATTTCCTCGCGGCTCTTCCAGAAGCCGACTGCCAACCCTGCCAAAAAGGCCGCTCCAAGCGCAGTTGATTCGCCAACGGCCGGCCGTTCAACCGGCACGCCTAACAGATCGCTTTGAAATTGCATAAGCAGATTGTTACTTACCGCTCCGCCGTCAACACTCATTTTTTTCATCTCCAGACCCGACTCCTCAAGCATAACGAGCAGAAGATCCTTCGATTGATAAGCAAGCGATTCCAGCACCGCCCGAATAAAATGCGCTTTCTTCGTGCCTCGCGTAAGACCAAACACCGCGCCGCGAACGTCGCTGTTCCAGTACGGAGTGCCAAGCCCCACAAAAGCCGGTACGACATAGACGCCGTCCGTCGATGCCACCTGCACTGCATAGGCTTCTGATTGCTGTGAGGTTTCAATCATCTCCATTCCTTCACGAAGCCACTGTATAGCTGCGCCCGCAATAAAGACGCTGCCTTCCAGTGCATATTCCAGCTTGCCGTCGATTTCCCATGCGATTGTAGTCAGCAAGCCGCGATCCGAGGCGATAGCTTTCTCTCCCGTATTCATTAGCATAAAACAGCCCGTGCCGTAAGTGTTTTTTGTATCGCCTTCTTCAAAAGCGTTCTGGCCGAACAGCGCGGCCATTTGATCGCCAGCATTGCCAGCAATGCGAATAGGAGCTCCGAATAAAGCAGCGGCTGTCTCTCCGTATACCTCAGAGGAGGACTTAACCTCGGGCAGCATAGCGCGCGGAATTTCCATTATTCGCAGCAGCTCATCGTCCCAGCTTCGCTCATGAATGTTGAACAGCATCGTGCGGGACGCATTTGATACATCCGTTATATGCACCTTGCCGCTGGTCAGCTTCCAGATCAGCCAGCTGTCGATCGTGCCAAACAGCAGCTCGCCGCGTTCCGCCTGCTCCCGCGCTCCTTTGACATGTTCTAATAGCCAGTTAATTTTTGTGCCCGAAAAGTAAGGGTCAATGAGCAGTCCCGTCTTTAGATGGACCGTTTGACTGTGACCCTGTGCTTTAAGCTGATCGCAGAGCGGCGCAGTCTGGCGGGATTGCCATACGATCGCATGATGAATCGGCTCGCCGGTCGCTTTATCCCATACAACCGTCGTCTCACGTTGATTCGTAATACCGATCGCAGCGATCTGCTCAGCTGTAATCCCTTTGGACAACAGCCGCTTCATGACTGAGAGCGTTGATTCCCAAATAACATTTGCATCAACCTCAACCCAGCCGGGTTCTGGATAGACTAAAGCTAACTCCTCTTTTTCCATAGACACGATGCTGCCATCGCGATCAATAAGCAATGCTCTTGTACTTGTTGTCCCCTGATCAAGCGCAAGCATATATTTTCCCATTCCATCCACTCCCCCAATGTAACCGTTGTCAATTGCACCCGCAAAAAAGAAATGAATACTACAAAGGCTTCCAAAGCTCTTTGCGTGAAGTTGTTATCGCTGCTGCTCCCGCAGCAAGCGCTTCTCGCACCTGTTCCTGAGTTCGAATCAGTCCTCCTGCGATGACCGGCACGCCGCTCCGCTGCTTAACCTCCTCGATCATGCTTGGGATGATGCCTGGAAGAACCTCGATATAATCAGGACGAGTCTTTTCGAACAGCGCATAGCTTCTCTCCAATGCTTCCGAATCGATAAGAAATAATCGCTGTACGGCCAGCAGCCCGTTCTGTTTCGTTCGCTGAACAACGCTCGCCCTAGTCGAGATGAGCCCTGCCGGTCGAATCGATTGGCATAGAAACTCCGCGGCGAATTCATCATTTTTCAATCCGTCAATGAGATCCGCGTGTATGAGCACACGTTTACCGAAGCGCTCGGCCAGCTCAACAAGATGCTTTAACTGCCCGACATGACCGCCAAGCAGAATGATATATCGAAACGGAGAAGAGGCGACCGCCTCGATATCCTTTGCTTTCTTGACAGCGGGCAACACACCCTGCCCATTCAACAAGCCATTCAAATTGCTGGACAATCTCCTCACCTCCGTTACCATGCCTATCCCTTAACACCTTACGCCTACGCCTACCCCTTACCCATAACTGCGGCTCGTCCTATTCATGCTTTAAATGCTGCAAGGTAAGCATAAAGAGCTGCTCAACATGATCGTCATCCAACGAATAAAACACCGTTTTTCCAACCTTCCTGCGTTTAACAATCCTCATATTGCGAAGCAAGCGAAGTTGATGTGATACCGCCGATTGCCCCATCCCCAGCACCTCGGTTAAGTCATGAACACACAGCTCAGACTGCAGCAGAGCATGAATGATTCGTACCCTTGTCGGGTCGCCAAGCGTCTTGAACAGATCAGCCAGCTTCTCAGCCGTACTGTCGCTCACTAGCTGCTCGCGCACGCTTGCTGCATCCATCATCGTCCCGTTGCAGGCTTGCTCGCAGCTTTCAATCCTTTCGTTATCCAAAGCGCCTCACCATTTTCCTATATTCTGATGCTCATTATAGCATGACGAACATTGCACTTGTACAGTCCTCTTATACAGCGCCGAGTTCCTTATTCATTGCATCCCGCTTCTCTTCCTCGGTCCGAACGGTCATGATATACTGATTAGTATACTATTCATTTCTTTATATTTATAAAAGGGAGGCATGCGATCGATGCTTACTTTGAAGGAAAAGCTGTATTTACTAAAAATACTTAAAGCCCATAAATCTAGCGGACTGTTCGGATTAAAAAAGAAAGACCCCTTGCACGATAAGCTTGTCGAGAAGCTTGAGCAAATGGTGCGCAACGAACAAATAAATATCGACTAACTGGGCATCTGCAACTACCGAACCATTGTGGAGCTTCTAGCTTCTAGCTTCTAGCTTTTAGCTTCTAGTTTCTAGCTTCTAGCCTCTAGCCTCTAGCCTCTAGCCTCTAGCTTCTAGCTTCTAACGAATATTCATCACTCTATGCTGCGGTTTTCATTGAAAATTTAAATCTAACGAAGATTAGATAGCTTATTGGACCAAAATAGAGCTCAAAAACGTCTTACTGTCCCCATTAGCTTTGATTTTCTTCGTTAGAATTCGAATATGATGATTATTCTGCAAATAAGGCTAATTATCTTCGTTAGAAAACTATATCCATCTCTCTTCCATATGCATCAGATCGTGATCAAAAATAAACAGCCTCTTACTTCTCGTTTGGATACCCGCCGCTACAAAATCTGCTCTCCCAGCAGGGAGCCAATCAGCTCGGCCGCCAGCTTTGCCGTTTTATCATCGATATCAAGAAGAGGATTGACCTCAACAAGCTCAGCAGATGCAACTAGCCCGGATTGATAAAGCAGCTCCATGACAAAATGCGCCTCTCTATAGCTAAGACCGCCGCGCACCGGCGTTCCTGTACCGGGAGCTTCGCGCGGGTCGACTACGTCAATGTCAAAGCTGACATGAACTCTGCAGCCGGCGTCCTGCATCTGCTTTAACACTCTCTCCATAATGACAGCAATGCCAAGTCTATCTATATCATGCATCGTATAGCAGGCAATGCCCAGCGAACGAATGAATTCCTTCTCGCCGTCATCCAAGGAACGGGCGCCGATAATCGCGACATGTTCAGGTCTCAGCTTCGGCGTGATCCCCTTTAGGGCTGTTAATCGGCTGTCTCCCATTCCAAGACTGGCTGCCAAAGACATGCCGTGTATATTGCCTGACGGACTTGAATCCGCTGTATTCATATCTGAATGCGCGTCCAGCCATATGACGCCTATATTATTATGATGTTGGGCCATCCCTGCCAGCGTACCCATCGCTATGCTGTGGTCACCGCCCAGCACAAGCGGCAGACTGCCGCTGTTCACAGCCTGATGCACCGCATCAGCCAGTCTTTCATTCATATCCAGCACTTCGGCTAAATGCTTCAGCCGCTCGCTTTCCCCGTTGTCGCTGCTGTCTGAAGCAGCAAGCTTTCGCTCTGTTTCAGAGAGTATGGCGGCCTCGTAATCCAAGCCAAGACGCTCCAGCCTTGCCAGCAAGCCTCCCTCCGCCATAATGCGCGCGGCTCCGAATTGCGCTCCATCAACACCCGCTCCCATACCGAAAGGTACACCGATAACAGTTGTCTTCTTCTTTTGCTTTACCATTTCTCAGGCCTCCCATAGATAGACGATCATGCTGCTCAGCTCGGGAGAGCGACATGCATTACTTCCACATATTCCGTAAAATAAACCATGCGTTAGCCGGTCTTTCAGCAATACGTCTTATAAAGTAAGGGTACCACATTCGGCCGTACGGCACATAGCATCTAACCCGAAATCCTTCATCTGCCAGCTGCTTCTGCAGAGCCATTCGCACGCCATAAAGCATTTGAAACTCATAGCGATCACGCGAAATACCGTTTGTTTCGGCATATTCCTTCAACTCTGTAATGATAGCATCATCATGCGTTGCAAACGCAGTATGCTCGCCGCTGTCAAGCCTTGCCTTCGCCAGCTTCAAATATTGCTCCACGACCTGCTCCATATCCTCATATGCCACATGTTTAGGCTCCTTATAAGCGCCTTTAACGAGTCGAATCGGTATGCCCGCTTCCGTCAGCTCTTCCATATCCCTCTCCGTTCGATATAAGCTGGACTGCAAGGCAACACCGACGCAATCATACTGCTCACTTTGCAGCTTAAAAATAATAGCTAATGTATCCGTCGTAAACGGGGAGTCTTCCATATCCAATCGCACAAAAAGTTTAAGCTCCTTCGCGTGATGAACGATTTCCCGAATATTGGCATAGCAAATATCCCAATCAAGTCCCAGTCCCATAGCTGTAGGCTTAATGGATATATTGCCGTCGAGACCCAGCTCTGCAATATTGGACAGCAGCTTTATATATTGCTCCTTATGGGACTCTGCCTCCTCCAGCCGCCATATCCCTTCTCCAAGAACATCGACAGCTGCCGCAATACCGTCCTTATTTAATTGGCGGCACACCTCGATCGCATCTGCCATGGATTGTCCGGCAACAAAACGACGAGCCCCCAGATGCAATCCGTAACGGCTCGCAATGGATTTAATTGTTCTATTGGCTGCCAGTGTCAGCACCATTTTACGATAAAGCTGAGTCCTCCTCCCCATCCATCCCCGCCTCCTCTTCCGTCCTTGTCCCTTGAAAAACCTCACTCAGTCTCGCTGCAGCCCAATCGAGCTCAGACTCCTTAATAATGAGCGGCGGGGCAAGACGTATGACATGCTCATGCGTTTCTTTGCACAACATGCCGAGCTTCATCAGCTTCTCGCAGAAAGGTCTGGCAGCCGAGTTCAGCTCAATGGCTATAAATAAGCCACGACCTCTTATTTCTTTAATTTCCGGATGCGAGAGCCTGCTCAGCTTTTCCAGCATATAGGCCCCAAGCCGCTCTGAACGCTCGGCGAGCTGCTCATTAATCGTCACTTCCAGCGCGGCAGCTGCGACCGCACAAGCAAGCGGATTGCCGCCAAAGGTTGAACCATGTGAGCCTGGCTCGAACAAGTTGATAATTGCCGCATCAGCCGCAATTGCAGAGACGGGCAAGACACCTCCGCCCAGCGCTTTGCCGAGCACATAAATATCTGGAATGACATCTTCCCAATCACAGGCGAATCTCCTGCCGGTACGTCCGAAGCCAGTTTGAATTTCATCGGCGATGAACAGTACCTGACGCTCCTTGCAAAGCGCTGCAGCATTAGCGAGATAGCTTTGGGGCGGTATCCGGATTCCAGATTCACCTTGAATCGGTTCCATCAGCACCGCTGCAGTATTGTTGTTTATCACATTGTCCAGCGCCTCTAGATCGCCATAAGGTATAATTCGAAGCAATTCGATAAACGGGCCAAAATCTTTTTTATACTGCGAGGTTGAGGAACAAGATGTTAATGCCAGTGTTCGCCCGTGAAAGTTGCCTTCAAAGACGATGATCTCTGCGCGGTGCGGCGCAATTCCTTTAACCCGGTAGCCCCAGCGTCTCGCTGCTTTTATAGCTGTCTCAACCGCTTCTGCTCCTGTATTCATAGGCAGTACACGCTCTTTCCCCGTATAAGCGGACAGCATTTTATAGAAATAACCCGATACATCATTATGAAAAGCTCGCGATGTCAACGTCAGCTGCTCAGCCTGTTTTTGCAGCGCTTGCATAATATGCGGATGGCGATGCCCTTGGTTTACCGCAGAATAAGCGCTCAGCATATCCAAATACGCTCTGCCCTCAACGTCACGCACCCACACGCCCTCTGCCTGACTGACCACGATTGGCAGCGGCTCATAATTACGGGCCCCGTACTGCTCCGCCAGACTAATATGCTCCTTCGTCCGTTTCATTCGCCAGCCCCCATTCACTCTCGTAAACTCCAAGCAGCCTTTTGCGTCATTTTATGCAGCAACATGGCAACTCATGAGAGACGAGCCGCTGTAGCGGCATTCGTTTGGCGGCATAAACGCAAAACAGCGGCGCATCCTATAGACGCACCGCTGTTTCCTTATTCACCGCCATTAGCGCGGATCATTTTTTGTGTCTGTATCTAAGTTTGAGCTTTGCGATGTCAGTTCATCGCTAGCTGCCATTTGGTCCGATGCAGATGCAGACGAATCCGTATATGGAGTTTCTGGTTCCGCTTTATTGCGGCCGCGATTCCTAAAAAATCTCCATATAGCTACTGGCACCGCAAGCAGCACGAACCAGAACTTTTTAAGCAATACCGCTGCAGCAACAAGTAAGCCTGCTTTCTTCGCCGCTACAAGTCCTGCCCCCCCGAGAATAAGGCCGGTCAAGCCTACCTCAGAGATTTTATCCGTGCTTGGATCATGGTCCTCATAACGAAAACCGCTATTGATTTCTAAGTTAGGCAGAATGAGTGTTCTTAAAGCGTTGATATCATGATCTAGAGTGCTCGGATCCGTTACTAGCAATACAGAAACATAACCCTCTCTCGTCAAAATACGAACATTATAGTTAATAATTGGATTTCCGTAAAAATCTTCTGCTAACAGCGCCCAGATGAGCGTACGATCAGTGTCATCGTAATAAGGCTTTGTATGCCAGTCCTTTACGAAGAGCTGGTGCTCCTCAGCGCGATCTTTATTGCTCTCGGCCGTACCGCGCTTATAGCTGTCCAGCAGCTCTTTCGCATCGATTTTATTTTTATCCTTATCAGAGATATAGCCTACCTCTTCATATTCGAACAAGACGAACCAGCTTTCTTCCTCGGACTCTGGGAACACACTCCCCATCTCCGTACCGTAAACATTATTGCCGAAATACTGCTGAGCCTTAACCGTATTATCTTTATCCAAGTAAAGCAGAGACTCATCTAGTTTTAATGATGACAGCTCCCCAACTTGCACGGTCTGGCCGCCTTCAATCCAATCAAGCACAAGCTCCGCATCTTCTTCAGTAGCGAACACAGTCCCTGCCATTAAGGTAAAGCAAAGTAACATACAAAAGCTCAATTTACTCCATTTCATAAAACGCATAAAACCCTCCTGAAAAATTATAAAATAATATTAACTAATTATTACATAAAATTAATAATGATTAGCTTTCAGTATACTACCAGTTATTTCATTAATTTAACAGGTACTTTAGCCTCACCTTTGGTTATAATTTCATTTTATGGTTGTATAAAACTCATTATTGTAAATCATAACTTATTCATTTTAATCCTATGAATGCTCATCTTGCGGCAAATGTTCTCCAACAGATCGTTCAGGAGACCGTTGCTTTCCAACGGTAATCTCTCCCCTTACACGAAGCTCGAATCGCGTTGCTGCTAGACATCAAAGCATGCAGCTAGTTAACTATTTGAACGCTATTACGCCCCTTTGGTCCAAAAGACCTGCCCCAAAAGACCTTTCGCATTTTAATTCTCCACCCTGCCAGCCATAGATCGAACGAAAAAAAGAACCTTCATCTCCACTTTTCGGTGGATTTGAAGATTCTTTTCCGGACAGATGGGGCTATGTCCACATTACGCGAAAACGATCAGCTATTCGATGGATCAGACTGAAGCTGCTCCTTGCAGAAAAGCTCCACCATCGCCGCCTCTTCCTCTTCCATTTCGAAGTCAATATACTGATTCGTTGAACGATTTAGAAACTCGTACTTGACGATTCGCGAGCTTTCTTCCGCAAGCTTATAAACAACTCGCATAGAAACCCCCTCCTCCAAGTACAGCTCATCGTCTTCGTCAACCTCTAAGTCGAGCAAAAGCTCGTAACGCTCGCCTTCCAGTATCCCGAATGGATCTCTAATCGTCTCAATGCTGCATGACTGTATGTTAAACATCCTATAGGCCGCTCAACGTTTCTGTCAGCACCGGTACGATTTGCGATTTGCGGGATACAACGCCCTTAAGCAATGCTTTGTTATCCGAGAGCGTTACATTGTAAGCTTTCTCGACCGCGGAAGCTTTGCTGCCAAGCGCGAGAGCAATGGAGTCATTGTTCAGAATATCAGTTACGACAAATACGAACAGATCCAGTCCTTTGTCGGCGATAATCGCTTGCAGCGCGGATTCGAGCTCATTTTGCTTAGCAAGCACATCATTCGTATCAACCGCATTAACTTGTGCGATCTCAACTTTGTAGCTGCCCATGCTGAATTCCTTGGCATCAAGCGAAATAAGCTGTTCAATTGTTTTGTCGCTTAGATCAGCACCCGCCTTCAGCATTTCAAGTCCGTATACTTGCGGATCAACGCCAGCAATGGCAGCGAGCTCCCCTGCAGCCGCAACATCCTGTTCCGTGCAAGTAGGAGATTTGAATAGCAAGGAGTCAGAAATAATAGCCGACAGCATCAGACCTGCCATTTCTTTGCTAATTGCAACGCCATTCTCTTTGTACATTTTATTCAAAATCGTTGCTGTGCAGCCCACAGGCTCAGCACGGAAATAAAGCGGGCTCTTAGTCTCAAAGTTCGCAATGCGGTGATGGTCGATAACTTCAAGCACTTGCACTTGATCAATATCATTCGCGCTTTGCTGACGTTCATTATGGTCAACTAGAATAACGGTGCTCGTTTCATTCGCAACACTTTCAACCAATCGCGGCGGTTTTACTCCGAAATGGTCAAGCGCGTATTGCGTTTCGCCATTCACATCGCCAAGACGAACAGCCTCTACGTTAGCGCCAAGCTTTGTTTTCAAATCTGCGTACACGATAGCTGAAGTAATTGTGTCTGTGTCGGGATTTTTATGCCCGAAGATTAACGTTTTTTCCATTACTGCACTCCTCAAAAATAAAATGATCGGCAGGGCTTATGTATAGATGCATGATCTTGTCTCAGTTCACCCTTATCCACTACTATTATCATACACTAACTAGGAAAAAACGTTAAGTACGCGACATCCCTTTTATTCCCCCAATTATCCAAATGACAATCGGAAATACAGTACCAACAAGTATTGCATAGTATGGCCACACTTCTAAAAAGGCGTACAAAAACGCCATATTCGGCCAAATGAAGCTAGATACCGCCAAAGCAATAAGAGACAGCGGAATGATCAGCATATTGGACTCCTTCAGTTTGAATATTTCTGATAATCCCAGGATGGTTACATACATGAGCAAGCATAACCGAAAAAAAATCGCGACAAACCAGAGTATGGTGACAAGAACTTCGAATCGTTCTACAAACCCTGCGATGCTTATAGTGCGCACGACAAAATAAGTAGCGTAGGTTGCGTTGGCTGCTATTTGCTGGGTAAGAGTAGCGACAGTGAGAAGCACAACGCTAAAATAAAGAAAGCCGCTGATAAGCGTGCTCTGAATGACAACTTTTTTCCATTCGCCCTTCTTTGCCAAATGAGGGACAAAAAACAAGTACAAAATGGTTTCTAAATATGGAAACGCTGTAAGCTGAAGGGATGCTTCCACAATCGGCTTCCAGCCATGCTCAAACACCGGGAGCAGTGTTTTAATATTCAAATCATAAATTAATGAAACGCTCACGAATATGAAAATAACGACTACAATAAAAAAAAGCAGTTCTGCGGATCGCCCAATGACAGTAACGCCTGAACGTACGCCAAAATAAACAGCGACAAGCATCAAAATATTAGTGACGTTAGATGATGTCTCCGGCGATATAACCGTGGTAATGAAATCAGATAGATCGCGAAGCGTCAAAATAAAAATAAGAAACGGGTAAGCAAAAATAAAAAAACAGAGGAGCGACCGCCCTCCAAATTTGCCTAGTAAACTGGATATATACAATACGAATGACTTTCCGTTCATTCTATTTGCTATAGAAATAAAAATTGGGATACATAGCAAAGTGGTCGCGAGTGAGAAAAGAACCGACAGCCAAGCATCCTGCTTGGCTGTCTTGGCAAGTGCTGTTGACATCAATAATAATCCGCTGCCGACTTGAGAGAGTACAATCCAGAAAACAGCTTGTCTTACCGATAGAAGCTTATTGTTCATTTGGCACCTCCAGATTAAGACAGTATGGCATGCATGTACTGGCTTATTGGTTTAAACATAACAATGATAATCTCGAGCGGCGAAGGCACAGTCATTCGAAGCAGCGTAATGAAAGCTAACGCCAGTCCTATAACAAGCAGCATAGAGCTTACGGCTACTTCACGAAATCGCTTCTTTTTAATAAGCTTGCGATATTCAAGTATAGACACTCCTAATGCTATAATCATGAAGACCAGCATCCTTTTACTCCTCTCCGTTCTTGGTTCGAGTGATAGGGCTAATCATTTTCCCAACTCTCTTTAGACTGTATTGCACCTCGATATCGACTGGAAGCTCAGCGTACATTTCATTCCAGCGCTCCTTCCACCTGCTCCATCTCTTTGGATAAAACCGATGAAACTCCTCGCCAAACCCGAATATATCCGATTTGTATTTTTGCGTTTTACGTATGCCTTGCTCCATAATCTCCTTTAATTCATAGCCCGTATGCTCCTCGAGCTCCCTGATCTCAGATTCCTTAGTTAAATCGATATCGCATTCTACCTCCCCGACATTCGCCTCTACATTAGCAATAAGCTTCATTCTCGGTTCTCCGTCAATGACTAACGGCTTCTTACTCACCTTTGAACGAACAACCTCAGCTACAAACAGCTTTTTGGAAGAAGGACATTTGATATCAGCGACGGTACTATTCAATCGATTCGTAATATACGTATACGCTTTACTTTCATCCTCATTTAACCACCCTGCCAGCCTGTCATCTATGAACATGCCTATCCCCTCGTAATTGAAAGACGCTGGTGTTGAAGGCGTCTTCACATTATCAAGCTTCTTGCCCTTCTTTGAGTCGCCGCTCAAGGTCATTCCTGTAATTACAGCCTCCATGCCTTGCATCTCAAACGCCCTTAACAGCTGAAGCACATTAACGGAAGAGGTTTGCGCCCAGTAACGCTCCGACACTTTAAGCGATTTATACATCTCTTGCGCAGGCAAAACTTCGGTCGAGGTTACAAGCTCTAATACGTCCTTCGCTTTCTTGTTCTTAATGACAGCAAGCTGAAAGCTTGGGCGAATCTCGGGATCGCGGAACATCATGTCAAGCGGCTGCTTAATGCCTAGTTTTGCGGTTTTCTCATCAAAAATAATCATCTTTAAATGAGAGAAGTACATTTTTCGAGACGTTTTGGTCGTTACTTTGCGAAAACATTCAAATACGGTATGACAAGTTTCCGAAAAGACAGTTGTAGGCGATCGTTCCGCTATGCGGTTAGCACTCATCTGCGAAGGATCTACAATCTGCATACTGATTTCATACTTGCCGTTTTTGTCGTCTATCCCCATAGCAAGCACGACTGACAAGTCATTCAGCTCTGTCGAGTTCGTGCAGCCGACACCTCCGAGCAGCAGAGACATAATCAACAACAGTTGCACTGCTATACTACGCTTACTCATCGCGATCCGCTCCTATAAGGGAAACGAATAAGCGCATCCCTCTGCGCTCCTTTCTTATACGGAGCAAACGGACTCATATACGGCATGCCGAAGGATTGAACACCGCATAGATGAACAATCAGCAGAATGACGCCAATCGTCAGCCCATATACACCGTATAGGGAAGCTATAATCATGAACAAGAACCGAAGCACCCTGATTGCAATAGACATCGAATAGGATGGGATGACGAAGCTCGACATAGCGGTTATAGCTACGACGATGACCATAGCTGCGGATACGATTCCCGCTTCGACTGCCGCTTGTCCGATAACAATTGAACCGACAATCGATACCGCTTGACCAATTGTGCGCGGCATACGAATTCCTGCTTCACGCAATATTTCAAAGATGACCTCCATAATGAACGCTTCGATAAAAGCTGGAAACGGTACATTCTCCCGCTGTGCCGCTAAGCTTAACAGAAGCGGAGTTGGCAGCATGTCCTGATGGAAGGTAGTCAACGAGATGTATGCTGCGGGTGCGATTAAACAGACAAATAGCGCGGCATAACGAAGCAGACGCATTAGACTGCTGAACAGGTAGGGTTGGTAGTAATCCTCTGGCGATTGCAGGAAATCTGTAAAAAAAGCAGGCACAAGCAGCACAAAAGGCGTACCGTCAACGAATATGGCTATTTTGCCTTCAAGCATTCCTGCCGCAATGGAGTCCGGCCTGTCCGTGTTGAAGAATGTGGGAAATACAGTCTGCCTCTTGCGCTCCGTTATGAGTTCCTCTAAATAACGGCCGTCAAATATGCCATCCTGTTTAACTTCACCCAATTTAGCCAGCAAGTCGTTGACCAATTTTTGCTCTGCTACCCCGTTTATATACATGACCGCTACATCCGTTTTCGTCATCGTCCCTACTGTCACACTGCTAATACGAACCCTCAAATCTCGTACTCTTCGACGAACCAGGGTTATATTCGTTCTCACATTTTCTGTAAAGGCGTTTTGCGGTCCGTGAACTACCGATTGCGTCGTAGATTCTGTAACCGCACGCTCCTCCCAGCCCGGCAAGGAAATAAGCAAGCCCGTATGAACACCTTCTACTAAAACAAGCAAGCTGCCCGCAATTATTTTCTCAAGCGCATCCGGCATCGAGTGGGCATAAGAGGCATTGCCGCTCTCTAACACTTGATCCTTCATATGATCGAGCACATTGTCTTGAACCAGCGCCCGCTCCATAATCGGTCGTATAACTCCGTCCTGCATCGCCTGCATATCTACCATTCCATCGAGATAGATCAATGCAGCGCGCTGATTGTTAGCCATTCTAACGACTCGATATGTAAAATCTATGCTGTGACCCATGATCGACAGCATCGCGTCGATATTATCATTCAGCTTATTATAAAACCGCTGCGGCATAGCTTCCATAAGTTCCCCACCTCATGGAAAGTATTCCCCGAACCTAAGTATTTATGTAACATTTGGCACATCCTCGAAACGACAAATAACCCGATCCCCTTAGAGCGGGATCGGGTTGTTCCGCGGCGTGTAACAATACTATTACTCACACGATGCAGTTATAGTTATAATTAGTCGTTGTAAAACTTCACCAGCTCATTTACGACCGAGGAAAGCTCTCCGTCAACGAGTGTTTGCTTCTGCTGCTTATCAAAGAGCTCGGAAATCTGCTCTGGGAAGGTCTGTTCAATTCCGCAAAGCTCAATCGCTTCATTGAATTTGGCTGGATGCGCTGTAGCAAGCGATACGCTGATCTCGCCAGCGCCCGCACATTTCTCCACAGCGGCCACACCGCATGCGGAGTGCGGATCAAGCAAATAATCCGTGTCTGCTTTATATTGTTTTATCGTATCCAGACATGCTTGCCCTTGTACGCCGTGAGCCGCAAATTCTGCTTGCACCTTGCGAAGCGCAGACTCGTCAATAACGATTTTGCCAGTCTTCTTAAAGTCATCCATCAATGAACGAATGGCCTCTGCATTCTCGTCAAGCACATAGTACAAATACCGTTCAAAGTTGCTCGCCACCTGTATATCCATCGAAGGGCTATAAGTGCTGCGGAAGTCTCCTGGCATATAGATGCCCTCGTGAACGAAGCGCTCAAGAATATTGTTCTCATTCGTCGCGAGAATGAGCTTGCCTACAGGAAGTCCCATTCTTTTTGCAAGGTAGCCTGCAAATATATCGCCAAAGTTGCCAGTCGGCACGCTGAAATTGATCGTCTTCGCACCTGTTTCCTTCGCAACCTGGAAGTACGCGTAGAAGTAATACACAGTCTGTGCCATAATGCGAATGAAGTTGATCGAATTGATCGCTGCCAAATGGTTAGCGGACTTGAAGTCCAGGTCAGCGAACAGCTCCTTGATCATGCGCTGGCAGTCGTCGAAGTTGCCTTCAACGGACAGATTCAGCACATTATCCTCCTGAACCGTCGTCATTTGCAGCTCCTGCACCTTGCTGACTTTTCCGTTCGGATGCAAAATACATATTTTGATCCCGTCCTTGCCGCGAACTCCTTCAATGGCAGAAGCGCCTGTATCGCCAGATGTCGCTCCGAGAATATTAATTTTTTTGCCTTGTTTAGTCGCTGCATAGCTGTACAGCTGCCCCATAAATTGCAGTGCGATATCTTTAAACGCAAAGGTCGGTCCATGGAAAAGCTCAAGCAAATAAAGATCATCCTTCAGCTTACGAACCGGAGTAACCTCAGGATGCCTGAAGGTGCTGTAGCTAGCTGCCACCATTTCCTTCAGATCCTCGTCTGCAATTTCACCGCTCGTATAAAGCGAGAAGATTCTCAACACAAGCTCTTGATAGCTAAGCTGCGCCCATTCCTTCATCGTCTCAGCTGATACAGCTGGAATCTCCTTAGGAACAAGCAAGCCCCCGTCATTTCCCAGACCCATCATAAACGCGTCAATAAATCCTACCTCGCCGATATTGCCTCTTGTACTAATGTACTTCATTGGTAAAAAGCCTCCTGCTCCTGCACATTTATTCTCGAAATATGATTGTCTAAATCATATCATCGTTTACTCTAATAAGGAATTGTTTTCGTCCAAGTATATCATTTTTTCGCTTCCAAATTAAACATGCGGTATAATTCAAATAATGAAATGATTGAGCGGAGGATGGCCAATGTTAAGCAGATATGAGCTGACGATGGAGCAGCGCGATGCAATATGGAGCACATTAACGGAGCAGCAGCAGCATTTTCTTCATCATATTCTCGTCAGAGGAAGAAGAACACGATTCGCGCGTCAGCTTGCGCGCATGAAATTCCAATTCATTCCGGAAGAGGTCACGCTTAAGGAGCTTGAGGCCATTATCGATGAATGGGATTATATCGGCTTCATAGACAGCGGAGCTGTTAATCCGAATACGAAATGCGAATGCGGGCGCGCGCTGCGCTATCAGCATGAGGTACTGCATGTGCCGACGAATTCACGGAAATATTTTGGTATCGAGCATTTGCAGCTTCATACAGGCATTGATGCGCAAGCGGTCCAAGCGATCATGAAGGGGTTTGACGTGCTGGATATGGAAATGAATGAGCTGCTGTGCAAGCATCACGACGGCTGGAAGCTGGCAGAGCATCTCTTTCTTCCGCTGCCAGAAGCGTTCGAGATGCCGCAGGACATTCAAGAGCATCTCGACGCCGATATGCCGTTGCTTGATCGGCAGCTGCAAAGAATTCGCGGCAAGCTGAATGAGCTTGAGAAGCAGAGTCGGATGGTCAAGATGAATAAAATTATCGAAGCGCAGCGGCAAAGCAGCGGCAATGAGGACAGCAGGGACGGAAGCTTATTCTTAGACGTACAGCAGATGCGGCAGCTTGATGACGTTCAGCATGAACAGCAAGAGCTGCAATCATCCTTTTCCTTCTCATTGCCTGAGGATATGGCTCCAATTACCGTCATGGATGCGGGCCAAGGCCAGTTTCTATTTGACTTTGATCTAGAAGAGCCCATTTTACCTGAAGCTATCCCTTCTACGAATAACTTAGCTTCGTCATCCAATAGCCATTCGTCTGGGAAGGGGCCGTTCTATTTACCAAGTGAGGCTGAGCGCATCATTCGCGAAGCTTTGCCGGTCGGTCGGGTCAGTGTTTTGTCTGTCTCCGAATTTTTAATAGAGCGCGGGATCCTTGGCGACACCCGATTCTCAACCGGCAAGCCGCATAGTTATATCGCGGTTGCCGCTTATTTGGACAAACTGTGCTTCTCCGGTGAATGCGAGCTATTCGAAAGCAGTCCCGAGGATCGCGTTTACGCGGTAACACGCCCTGCACGCAATGTCAATTTCGGAAAATACTAAATCGTTTTTCGTTGCGGTACGCTAATCGCTCCTTCTATAATGAGAACTAATAGTCAATTAGTACTATTAATTAGTTCTATCCAATCATAGTGACCAGCTTATGAATCAGTTTAACAACATCTGATAAGGAGCGATAGCATGTCACCGGTACATATTTTTTTAGTTGAAAATGATTTGCATTGGAGAGACCGACTTTGGTCATCCATATCCGTTCATCCAGATCTCCAAATGGTCGGCGCAGTTTGTTCTAAAGAGGAAGCTCTCGATCATTTCTTCTATGCTGACGTAGTCATCATAGACAGTGAGATTGAAGGTATACATATGGAAGGCTTGAGGCTGGCGAAAGAGATGAACCGTTTGCAAGCTTCTAGAATTATTTTGCTGACAGATCGTTACGATATCGACGCTATGCTTGACGGCATGCTGGCAGGCGTAAGCAGATTCGTCTCGAAATCCGACTATCAGGAGCTGCCTCGCATCATTCGCGAAGTTTCAGCTCGTCGTATTGAAAGTGATCTGTCTACAGCTTAACCTAATGCGAATCGCAATCCCTTTCACACTTCAATCGTTGCCTTTGGCGACAAAAAGCTGCCCGATCCATTAGCCTATGCTACGGATCGGGCAGCTTTTATTTTATACTGAAAACTTTATAATCCAGCGAGAATTATCGGGGTCGCGGGTTCCTTACCGAAGCCGGAGATGTCTATTCAATCATTGCATCTTCTCTTGCTTTATCGATAATCTGCCGCGCTCTCGCAACCTCTTGGTCCGTTGGCGACGGTACGCCCTCTAACGGGTATTCGCGTCCAAGCTGCTGCCATTTGTATACGCCCATTCGGTGATAAGGCAACAGCTCGACCTTTTCAACTGACTTCATTTTGCCGACGAATTGCCCTAATGCTGACAAATCCTCATAATCGTCAGTTATGCCTGGAATGAGTACGTGTCTGATCCAAATCGGCTTCTCGATTTCGGTCAAATAAGCCGCGAACCGCAATATCCGTTCGTTGGACTGGCTTGTGAGCACCACATGCTTCTTCTCGTTCATTTGCTTCAAATCAAGCAGGACTAGATCGGTATGCTTCATGAGTTCCTCAGCATTTCGCGGCTCGCAGAAGCCGGAGCTGTCCAGCGCCGTATGCAGACCGAATCTCTCCTTCACTCTTTTGAACAGCTCTGCGACAAACGGCGCCTGAAGCGTCGGCTCTCCGCCCGTGACGGTAATGCCGCCTCCCGAGTTACGATAGTAATTAACATAGGGCTCAATCTCCGCGATAATGTCGTCGACTGTTACATGGCGCCCGATAGAGGTATCCCAAGTATCCGGGTTGTGGCAGAACTGGCACTGGAGTGCGCAGCCCTGCATGAACAATACGAAGCGTATACCCGGTCCGTCTACCGTACCAAAAGTATCTATAGAATGAATTCGGCCTAGCATAATACCTGCTCCCTTCGTTGCCTAGATGGCTCCGTGGAACGTACGATTAATGACATCAAGCTGTTGTTCCTTCGTAAGCTTATTGAAATTAACCGCATAACCCGATACACGAATAGTTAGCTGTGGATATTTCTCTGGATGCTCCATTGCATCGATTAAGTGCTCGCGATCGAACACGTTAACGTTCAAGTGATGACCTCCATTAGATGCATAGCCGTCAAGCAAAGCAGCCAAGTTGGAGAATCTGGCTTCCGGCTCCTTGCCAAGCGCCTTAGGCACGATCGAGAATGTGTTCGAGATGCCGTCTAAGCTCGATTCATACGGCAGCTTGGATACCGAAGTGAGCGATGCCAGCGCGCCTTTGCGGTCGCGGCCGTGCATAGGGTTCGCGCCTGGCGCGAAAGGCTCGCCAGCCTTCCGTCCGTCTGGCGTTGTACCTGTCTTTTTACCATAAACAACATTAGAAGTAATCGTCAGTACAGACATTGTCGGCAACGCGTCCCGATAAGCTCTATGCTTGCGAAGCTTATTCATAAAGCCTTCTACAAGATCAATGGCAATGCTGTCTACTCGGTCATCATTGTTGCCGTATTGCGGATATTCGCCCTCGATCACAAAGTCTACCGCCAGACCGCGCTCATCGCGGATCGGTTTCACCTTCGCATGCTTTATTGCGCTCAAGCTGTCTGCCGCAACGGAGAGACCGGCAATGCCGCAAGCCATCGTACGCAATATATCACGGTCATGAAGAGCCATTTCGACACGCTCGTAGCAATATTTATCATGCATGTAGTGGATAACGTTCAGCGTATTCATATACAGCTTAGCCAGCCATTCTTGCACAACCTCAAACTTAGCGGCAACCTCGTTGTAATCTAGTACTTCTGAAGTAATCGGCGCCAGCTGAGGTCCGACTTGAATACCGAGCTTTTCGTCTACGCCGCCATTAATCGCGTAAAGCAATGCTTTTGCCAGATTAGCGCGAGCTCCGAAAAACTGCATTTGCTTGCCAATCCGCATCGCGGATACGCAGCAGGCAATCCCGTAGTCATCGCCGAAATGCGGACGCATAATATCATCATTTTCATACTGGATAGAGCTTGTTTCCGCCGATACTTTCGCACAGAAGTTTTTGAAGCTTTCCGGCAGCTGTGTCGACCAAAGCACAGTCAGGTTCGGTTCTGGAGCCGGCCCCAAATTGTACAGCGTATGCAGGAATCGGAATGAGTTCTTCGTTACCCGTGTCTTGCCGTTAAGGCCCATGCCGCCAATCGATTCCGTTACCCAAGTCGGGTCGCCGCTGAACAGCTCGTTGTAGTCAGGCGTCCGCAAAAATTTAACAATACGCAGCTTCATAACAAAATGATCTACAAGCTCCTGCGCTTCCGATTCTGTCAAAGCACCCTCTGCAAAATCTCTCTCTATATAAATGTCCAAAAAGCTGGATACACGTCCGAGACTCATTGCTGCGCCATTTTGCTCTTTAATAGCGGCCAAGTAACCGAAGTACAACCATTGAATCGCTTCCTTAGCTGTAGTTGCCGGCGCGGAAATGTCAAATCCATAGGAAGCTGCCATTTGCTTAAGCTCCTGCAGACTTCTAATTTGCTCTGACAGCTCTTCGCGAAGTCGGATTACATCCTCAGTCATCGCATCAACCTCAAGCTGATTAAGCTCCACCTTCTTGGCTTTTATTAACCGATCTACACCATATAGAGCTACTCTGCGATAATCGCCAATGATGCGGCCGCGGCCGTAAGCGTCTGGCAAGCCTGTTACGATACCTGCTTTGCGCGCTGTACGCATTTCACTTGTATAGGCATCGAATACACCTTGGTTATGCGTTTTGCGAATTTCTGTGAACAATCGAATCATTTCATCCGGCAGCTTGAAGCCGTACGCCTCGCAAGCGTCAGCAGCCATTCGGATGCCCCCGTAAGGTTGTACCGATCTTCTTAGAGGTGCATCAGTTTGTAAGCCGACAATCGTTTCTTTGTCCTTCTCGATGTAGCCCGGTGCATGAGAGGTAATCGATGAGATGGTATCAACGTCGATATCAAGCACGCCGCCATTTTGACGTTCTTGGTAGAGCAGCTCGCTTATCTTATCCCATAGCTCCACTGTGTGCTCTGTCGGTCCAGCTAGAAACTTGTCATCCCCTTCATATGAGGAGATGTTACGCTCAATGAAGTCATTAACATTGATGTTTTTTCTCCAAGCTGCACCTTCAAAGCCTCTCCAAGCTTCTTTCGCACCCGTTTGCTTCAACACATCTGTTTCTTTCATAACCATTATAGTGCACCTCCAAGATAAAATTCATTGCGATGCTCGTTACTTGACGAGTCATGCTGTTTTAGAATCTGCCGTAAAAAGCATTGCGGTAAACCTCTGCGAGCTCCGATACGAGCGGCATCCGCGGATTAGCGGTTGTGCATTGATCCTCGAAAGCACGGTCAGCCAGCAGGTCAACTTTTGCTTCAAAGTCTTCAGCGTCGAATCCGAGCTCCTTGAAGCTTTCCGGTATGCCAAGCGAACGATTCAACTTGCGAATGGCTTCGATTAGGCTGTTCACGCCTTCTTCTGTCGTTTTGGCAGGCAGCCCCAGCGTTCTGGCGATTTCTGCATAGCGTTCATCCGCTATGAAGTGGCTGTATTTCGGGAACGATGCGAACTTCGTCGGCTTTTGAGCATTATAGCGGATGACATGCGGCAATAGAATCGCGTTGGTCCGTCCATGCGCCGTATGGTATTCGCCGCCCCATTTGTGAGCCAAGCTGTGATTAATGCCAAGGAACGCGTTAGCGAATGCCATTCCTGCAATTGTCGATGCGTTATGCATCTTCTCTCTTGCGAGCTCATCGCCGGTCTCGAACGATTGCTCCAGGTACTTGAACACCAGCTTAATAGCTTGAAGCGCTAACCCATCCGTATAATCGCTGGCCATGACCGACACATACGATTCAATCGCGTGCGTCAGAACGTCCATTCCTGTGTCTGCCACCGCTACCTTCGGCAAGCTGTAGACGAAGGTTGGGTCAATGATCGCGACATCCGGCGTCAGCTCATAATCCGCAAGCGGGTACTTGGTGTTCTTTTCCTTATTATCGGTAATTACGGCAAAGGATGTAACCTCTGAACCTGTTCCCGATGTTGTCGGAATGGCGACAAATTTAGCAGTTTGACCTAATCTAGGATATTTATATATCCGTTTACGAATGTCCAGAAACTTTTGCTTCAGCGAATGGAAGTCGGTGTCCGGATATTCATAGAAAAGCCACATCGCTTTCGCTGCGTCCATTGGCGAACCGCCGCCCAACGCGATAATACAGTCTGGCTTGAACTCATTCATCAGCTTCGTGCCGCGTTCAACAGTATCTACCGAAGGGTCTGGCTCAACATCCGAGAATATTTCAATATAGACTGGCTTCGCCCGCTTGCGAAGATAATATTCAACCTTCTCCACGTAGCCAAGCTTCACCATCATTGGATCCGTAACAATCATAATTCTATTTATATCAGGCATCTTCTCTAAATATTGCGTAGCCCCTTTTTCAAAATACACCTTTGGCGGCATTTTGAACCATTGCATATTAACTGTTCGATGGGCGACCCGCTTAATGTTCAACAGGTTAACTGCCGATACGTTTGAAGTCGTTGAGTTCGAGCCGTACGAGCCGCAGCCTAGTGTAAGCGATGGAAGGTTCGTATTGTACAAATCGCCGATCGCACCATGTGTTGAAGGAGAATTGACTATAACGCGTCCAGTCTTCAAGCATGTTGCGAAAGCGCGAATGACTTCTTCATCCTTGGAATGAATAACCGATGAATGTCCAAGACCTCCGAAAGCAACGATCTCAGCTGCGCGTTCAACGCCAAGCTCGGCTGTCTTTACCTTGTAGCAAGCGAGTACTGGACTTAGTTTCTCTGCAGACAATGGGAATTTCTCTCCCACCCCTTGCAGCTCGGCTACAAGAATTTTTGTATCATCTGGTACCTGAACGCCTGCCAAACGAGCGATCTTCACTGCGCTTTGTCCGACAATCGCACCATTGACCGCGCATTTGTCCTTATTAATGACTAGGCCCGATACGGCTTCTGTCTCTGCTTTATTCAAGAAGTAGCAGCCATTGTCCTTCATGAGCTTGCGAACCTTGTCAAACACCGGCTCCTCAATGATTACCGCCTGCTCAGACGCGCAAATCATCCCGTTGTCGAATGTTTTCGATAAAATAAGATCATTCACCGCTTGTTCCAAATCCGCGCTCTTCTCGATAAAGCAAGGTACATTGCCTGGTCCAACGCCGAGTGCCGGCTTGCCTGTGCTGTATGCCGCCTTCACCATCGAAGAGCCGCCCGTTGCCAGCACTAGCGCTACGTCAGGATGATTCATCAGCAGCCCTGTCGCTTCAACGGATGGATGCTCGATCCACTGCACGCAATTGGCGGGAGCTCCGCTCGCTACCGCTGCATCCAGCAGCGTCTTTGCTGCTGCTGCGCTGCTTCGCTGTGCGGACGGATGGAAAGCAAAAATGATTGGATTTCTCGTTTTTGTTGCAATTAGCGCCTTAAACATTGTCGTTGAGGTAGGATTAGTTACTGGCGTTACTCCGGCAATAATACCGACCGGCTCCGCAACCGCAACATAGCTTTCATGTACGTTTTCTTCGATGATCCCTACCGTCTTGTTGTACTTAATGTTGTGGTAGATATACTCCGTAGCAAATATGTTTTTCGTAATCTTGTCCTCGTACACGCCGCGCCCTGTCTCTTCAACCGCCATCTTCGCAAGCACCATATGCTTATCAAGTCCGGCAAGCGCCATTGCATGTACGATTCTGTCCACCTGCTCTTGATCTAGCTTCATGAATGCTTCCTGCGCTGCCTTAGCGCGTTCAACAAGCTTGCTTACTTCTTCATTAGCTGATGTTGTGATTACTTGCTTGCTCTCTTTAACTGTCATAATCTCTCTCCTCCTTAATAGGCTTATGCTAGAGCATTTTCTCTATTTGTTTTTGCTGTAGCCTACTAATATTTAGCCTGCTTTGCATTCTTGCTGCCCTTGCGTAAGAGTGATAGGAAGGCGTTCAAAAAAGATTGAAGTGCGGCTTAGTTTAGATACGGAGACCTGCATGACAGTTAATAACTGAGCCGAAAGCTTCTTGGCGGTATCGCCGTTTCCTATTTACTTTCATTGTATCTTATTTAGTTTTAGTGTTTGTGATTTTTTTCACAAATTACTTCAAAAGTTTGAACATTTTGTGTCAGTTGCAATTGTACAAGCTGTAACGGCTGTAGTAACCGCTGTCATCTTGTATGAACGTTTAAAAAATGAATTGCGTCTACCTTCCCGGACTCCCCGACCTCTCTTCGACTGCAGCTTACACCCTAATACCTCGCAATCTCTCTTCGACTGCAGCTTACACCCTAATACCTCGCAATCTCTTCGACTGCAGCTTACGCCCTAATACCTCGCAATCTCTTCGACTGCAGCTTACGCCCTAATACCTCGCAATCTCTTCGACTGCAGCTTACGCCCTAATAC
>Ga0182739_1000836_pt1 | contig 35526 bp, 27 predicted proteins | sample eDN5th30CBELigBY_FD_128873 | JGI IMG/M metagenome (GOLD analysis project Ga0182739, IMG submission 128873) | Enriched backyard soil microbial communities from Emeryville, California, USA - eDNA 5th pass 30_C BE-Lig BY (version 2) (version 2) | ecosystem: Environmental > Terrestrial > Soil >... | reverse complement strand
CCGGCCACGGTGCGTCTTCCAAATGTGAGGCTAACTCTAATGTCCAGTACATAACCTTTCAATTTAAGCTTTTCAATTTTGCGCAAAAATATAATATTTATAGTATGATTTTTAAATTTTTTGCCAATAATTTATCATGTTGCTATAAATAGCTGTTTTGCAGTTCATTAATGTTTCGGTTGGGGGTTATTTTTACAAAAAAATGGTATTTGCGGCCGTGGTCGACCCTATTTCCGAATTGCTGAAACGCGCAGCGTTTTGATGACCACTACATTCAGATGTTTTCGAAATCAGTGCCTTTTTCGCGTAAGGCTGACAGCCGGGGCGATACATTCCGGATGTCTTTGTTGGGATAGTCATCTTCGATGAGTCCATCTCGCATGCGGACGATTCGGTGGGCGTGCTGGGCGATATCTTCCTCGTGGGTGACCAGGATAATTGTGTTACCCTTGTCGTGTATTTCCTCCAGCAGTTCCATAATTTCTACCGAAGTCTTGGTGTCCAGGTTACCCGTCGGTTCATCGGCCAATATGATAGACGGATTGTTGATCAAGGCACGGGCCACGGCTACTCGCTGGCGCTGGCCACCGGACAGCTCATTGGGTTTGTGGTCTACCCGATTACCCAGCCCCACACTTTCCAAAGCGCTTTGCGCCATCTCGCTTCGTGTTTTCTTGTTATAGCCCGCATAAATAAGTGGTAGGGCTACATTATCGAGCGATGTGGAGCGGGGTAGTAGGTTGAACGTCTGAAATACGAACCCGATTTCCTTGTTTCGCACATCAGCGAGTTCATCGTCGGTCATATCGCTCACATTGATGCCATTGAGGATATATTCACCGCGTGTAGGTGTATCCAAACAACCAAGAATGTTCATCAGTGTCGATTTGCCCGAACCTGAAGGGCCCATCAGCGCAACGAACTCTCCTTTGTTGATTTGGAGGGTCACGGACTTCAACGCATGGATTACTTCCGAACCAATGACATATTTACGTCCAATATCCGTGATTTGAATGAGCGGCTGTTGCGACATATACGTTTTTTTTGTAATGAGACGTGCTAATATAGGAAAAGTTACAGCCCGCCGGTTTTGTTCCAGTGTTTTTTTATGAGGGCGTGCACTTCGTCGCGCAACCGGTCGGCATGTTCCAACGTTAGCTGAGCGGTGTCAATTGGCGCAAGTACATCAATCAGCACCGTACCTGGGCGGCTGCCGAACTGTTTGGCGTCATCCCAAAAAATCTTCCAAGCGTTGTGGATCACTACCGGTACAATGGGTGCCTTCGTTTCGATGGCCAGTTTGAATGGCCCGTTCTTGAAATCATAAAGGTGTGGGGGAAATTCCTCACCGATGTGTCCTTCCGGAAAGATGACCATACTTCGACCATTCCGGAGGTTATTATCGGCACGTTTGAACGCTTTGAAGGCCGAGATGTTGCTTTTTCTGTTCAGCGGGATGTCGATTGTTCGGAAAAACATACCCGTGACAGGGTTATCGAGGAGTTCAATTTTTCCCATGAACGAGAAATCAGCAGGACAGAGGAGCACCATTGCCGTAATGTCGAGGTTGGATGTGTGGTTGGCACAGATGATGCAAGGCCTTGACCAGTCGATCGTGGTCTCGTGGTTGAATCGATAGCAGATTCCTACGCACGTGGAGCTCAGCCAGCCAATGAGGCGGCGGCAACGTGCGATACGGCTGGAGTGCCGCTCGGGGTTTTTTGCCAGCACATACAATAGCGGGTAACAGAGTACAAAGAAAAATAAAACAGATGCCAAATACAGGCATCTGTGTGTTTTTCTCAGCAAACGTAGGATCCCGTTCACGCGTGCAATTTCTCGTTTAGTTAACTCAATTCCGCAAAATACTTATGGAAGAGCGGGATGGTCTCGATGCCCTTGAGGTAGTTGGCAATATCGTATTTTTCATTGGGTGAATGCAAGTTGTCGCTATCCAGGCCGAATCCCATCAATACCGTTTTCAGCCCCAGCTCGTTTTCAAACAAGGAGACAATGGGTATACTTCCGCCACCCCGAGTAGGGATTGGCTTTTTTCCAAACGCTTCTTCAATGGCTTTCTCTGCCGCGCGGTACGCCGTGCTATCGGTGGGGGTCACCGCCGGTTGGCCACCGTGATGGGGCGTCACTTTGACGGATACATAATCCGGCGCGATGCTTTCGAAATGCTTGGCGAAGAGCGCGGTGATGGTGTCCGAATCCTGGTTGGGTACCAAGCGCATGGAAATTTTTGCATGCGCCTTCGATGGTAGCACTGTTTTCGCACCTTCGCCGATATAGCCGCCCCAGATGCCGTTGAGTTCCAACGTCGGCCGGATGCCGGTACGCTCAATCGTTGTATATCCTTTTTCGCCCCACAGCGCTTTGACGCCAAGGTCTGTTTTATATTCCGTTTCGTTGAAAGGCGCTGCATTCAGCGCTTTCCGCTCGGCCTCATCCAATTCGGCTACGTTGTCGTAAAAACCGGGGATGGTGATATGGTTGTTTTCATCATGTAGCGAGGCAATCATCTTCGCCAGGATGGTGATGGGGTTGGCCACGGCACCACCGTATACGCCCGAATGGAGGTCGCGGTTCGGACCGGTTACTGCGACTTCGAGGTAAGACAGCCCACGCAACCCGGTTTCCAGCGATGGCGTGTCGAGACTGATCATGGCTGTATCGGAAATGAGTACCACGCCGGCTGCCAACCGTTCTTTGTTGGCTTTCACGAAAGTACCTAGGTTGTCCGACCCTACTTCTTCCTCGCCCTCGATCATGAATTTGATATTACAGGCGAGCGTATCGGTGGATTGCATCAATTCAAAAGCTTTCACGTGCATGTAGAACTGGCCTTTATCATCGCACGCGCCGCGGGCAAAGATTTTGCCGTCGCGTATCGTGGGTTCAAAAGGTGGGGTTTCCCAGAGCTCCAGCGGGTCGGGTGGTTGCACATCATAGTGGCCGTATACCAAAACTGTGGGCTTGGCGGCATCGATGATTTTTTCACCATATACAATGGGATGCCCTGCTGTACGGCAAACTTCGACGTTCTCGGCACCTGCGTCGCGCAATTTTTGAGCTACGAATTCTGCGGTGTTCCGTACATCGTCCTTGTATTTGGGGTCGGCACTTACCGATGGGAAGCGGAGCAGCTCAATTAATTCGTCGAGGAAGCGTTGCGTATTCGCTTCTACATATTTTTTGATCGTTTGCATATCCTAAGGCTTTGGCGCAAACTTAGGTAATTTGCCGAAGACAGGCAAATTAGCAAAGTTTCAGCTGCCTTAGAAAAGATACGTATTCACATAAAGCGTAACGAAAGGTGATTTGTTATGCAACATTTGGGATTGTTGTACGTCAAAAGAGAAGCAGCTTAATAGGCGGTCAGGCCTTTTTTCTACGGCTAGGTATAATGAATTACTAATTTTTCGTAGTTTTACGGCGAATGCGGAGTTTGGGCTCTGGTGGGGTGGGATAGTTTGCTAAAAAATGTTAAATAATAGTGAAAAAAACGGAAACTATTTTTTTAGTTATATATTTGCCATCGTTGAATGCTGGTGGACAAGTGAGCGGGAACACGTGATGGACATCAAGGCATTTTCCCTTATTCTTTAAAATGTAGCATAAACCAACTATGAAGAGATTGTTAGTTACGCTTATTATGGCCTGCGCGTGCGGGTTTCTGGTATCCGCCCAAGAAGGAGGTTATTCCATTAGGGGGGCGGTTGTTGATACGGCTTCCGGCCAAACACTCGCGAAATCTTCCATTGTTCTGGTTCATGCCAAAGATTCGATGTTGTATCGGTTCACGCGGTCGGGCCCGACGGGCAATTTCAATCTCGACAACCTTGATACCGGTGAGTATATGCTATTTGCGACGTTTCCCGAATATGCGGATTATGTGGAACACTTTACGCTCGATGGTACCACTAAGGTGGTGGATTTCGGTCATGTTGGGTTAGTGGTTCGGGCCAAGTTATTGGAAGAGGTGTTGGTGAACCGTAGCCAGGCAATCACCATCCGGGGTGACACTACGGAGTACGATGCGGCTAGTTTTACCATACAGCCCAATGCAAAGGTAGAAGACCTCCTCAAGCAGTTACCCGGCATCCAGGTTGACCAGGACGGCAAGATCACGGCGCAGGGACAGACAGTGAACAAGGTGCTGGTAGATGGCGAGGAGTTTTTCGGTGACGACCCTACGCTTGTGACACGCAACCTCCGTGGGGACATGGTAGATAAGGTGCAGTTGTACGATAAGCGCAGCGACCAAGCTGAGTTTACCGGTGTGGACGACGGTGAGCGGTCCAAAACAATCAACATCAAGTTGAAGGAGGATAAAAAGAAAGGCCATTTCGGTAAGGTTGATGCGGGCGTCGGTACGAACGAAATGTACCAAGGGCAGGCCATGTTCAACCGCTTCGATAACAAACAACGGTTCTCCGCTTTCGGTACCATTGGCAACACGGGGCGTACGGGGCTTAATTGGCAAGACGCCGACCGGTATGCACCATCGGGAACGACCACGTTGATGGATAATGGTGGCATCATGATCTCTTTCGGTGGCGGCCAGGACGAAATCGAATCGTGGGGTGGGCGCTACGATGGGCGCGGCATACCCGCTGTGTTGAATGGAGGCGCTTTCTACAGTAACAAGTGGAACGACGGTAAGCACTCGATCAATGGGAATTACAAAGTCGGTGAGCTTGGTGTGAAAGGATCCAGTAACACCATTAGCCAAAATAACCTTCCTACCGGCACCATCAACACGGTGTCTGGTCAAACCTTCGACCGGCGGATCTTCCGCCAGCGTGGCGGTGCTATCTTCGACGCTCAGTTCGATTCGACGTCCAATTTGAAAGTAACCTTTAACGGATCACTCAAAAACGGTGAAACAACGGAGCTTAACGAATCGGAAGGCACCAACGGTGCCGGAAACTTGCTCAATGAATCCATGCGCCGCACCAACAACCAGACCGAAGGGCAAGACATGTACTTATCGGCGCTATGGACGAAGAAACTACGGAAAAAGGGACGTACCCTCTCTTGGGAGGTCAACGAGACTATCAATCAAAGTACGGCCACCGGCTTCCTTTATTCCGAAAACTCATTTTATAACGAAGTGGGTGAGGTAGATAGCTTGTTGTTGGTTGACCAAATGAAGGTCAACGATACCAAAAGCGCGGTGTTTAATTCGAATATTACTTACTCTGAGCCTTTTACCAATACGCTTTCGTTGGTATTGAACTACCGGCTTACGGCCAATAACGGTACTTCGCTCCGGCAATCGTTCAATCCAATAGGCAGCGGTTATACAGAACTTGACTCGCTATACAGCAACGATTTCAAATTAAACCAGTTAGCCAATCAGCTAGGTGCCATCTTCAATTTCCAGAAGGGGAAATCCACGCTCAACTTCGGTACGCGGGTTAGCCGGGTGCAATTTGACCAGACCGATCGTTATATCAACGATCGTTTCGAGCGAAGTTTCACCAACTACAATCCGCAACTACGCTGGCAGTACCGGTTTTCCCAACAAAAATCGTTCAATGTTTCGTACAATGGGAGCAACACACAGCCTACAATCAACCAGATACAACCCGTACGGGTGAACGATGACCCAATGAACATCGTTTTGGGTAACCCCGACCTAAAACCATCGTACACCAACCGATTCAATATATCGTACAATTCATTTAAAGTACTGGGCAATCAGTACATGTATTTCTCCGGCAGTTTTTCCAATACCAATAATGCTATTGTGAGCAACACCTATACCGATTCGGTGGGCCGCAATACCTTCCAGTATGCCAACCTGGACAATCAGACGCCGATGAACTACTACTTTTATTCAAACTTCAGCAAGAACCTTAAGAAGTGGAACCTCGATGTGGGCGCGGGGCTGAATACGAATGGTAATATCTATTACAACCTCGCGAATGGTGAGCTTAATAAAACGGTGAGTTCGAGCTATTCGGGAACCATAAACCTACGGCAATACATCCAAAAAAAGTACGATTTTAATATCAATTTCGGGCCTAGTTATAACTATGGTGAGTCTTCGCTGCAGCCCGATCAGAACAATAATGGCTGGGGAATGAATGGTCGATACTCGTTCAATATTTACCTGCCCTGGAAATTCCAAGTCAGTTCGGAGGGAAATTATATGTATACGGCAGCTACCCAGTCGTTTAACGAGGATTTCGAGCGATTTATTGTCGATGCGTCGGTGAGCAAGAAATTCCTGAAAGACGAGACGCTTCGATTTTCCGTGGGCGTGAACGATATTTTTAACCAGAATATCGGTTTCAACCGTTCGGCTAGTAGTACCTATATTACTCAAAACCGTTACACGACCATTACCCGTTATTTGATGTTTTCACTCACGTGGGATTTTAATAAAATGGGTGGCGGTGCACCTATCCAAAACTAAAGATTATGAAAATAAGAACGTTTCAGCTATCCATCTGTTTGTTTGCGTTGGTACTTTGTGCCCAGTTGGTGCAGGCACAATATGCCCGGTTTGTGGAGAGTGGTGTCATCGAATTTGAAAAGCGGGTAAACATGTATGCCAAGATTAAAGACCGGGTTGGCAAGAGCAGTTTTATGGAACAGGCATTTGAGCAGTATCAGCGGGCCAATCCCCAATTTAAAGCATTCAAATACAACCTCGCGTTCAACGGTACTAAAACGCGATTTTGGCCGCAGGATAGTCAGGCGGCATCATCGGGTGGCTTCTTCGGTAGCGATCCGTCGATCGATATGGGTAATATCATCGCTACGGACCTACTCGCCCAGCAGGGCACCAGTCAGAAAAGTATTTATGAAGAAACCTATTTAATTACGGATAGTCTTCGACAGATCCAGTGGCGTTTTACCAATGAATCGCGTGAAATTGCCGGTTATGAGTGCCGCCGTGCCAACGCAATTGTGCTCGATTCCATTTATGTCGTTGCTTTTTATACTGACCAGATTCCAGTTTCGGGCGGTCCGGAGTCGTTTTCCGGTCTGCCGGGTATGATATTGGGTGTGGCGCTCCCTTATGAACATGTCACTTATTTTGCCACCAAGGTGGATGATCGGCCGGTATCCGCCAAAGAGCTGGCGGCTCCAACCAAGGGAAAAGCGGTCAACTACGGCGAACTCGGGGAACAACTTAAAGCCAGCTTGAAGAACTGGGGCGACTATGCGCAATCTATTTTGAAGGCGATGCTACTGTAAATTTCGGTTATTTACGTTCCAAAAAATTCTCCTTAAATTTGCACCTTAATTAAGGTGCAAGGAAATAGCATGCCAGTAAAGATACCCGACAATCTCCCCGCCATCGCGCAACTGAAAAACGAGAATATTTTTGTGATGAATGACCTTCGGGCCAACACGCAGGATATCAGGCCGATGCGTATTGTTATTCTCAATCTGATGCCATTGAAAATTTCAACGGAGACCGATTTCGTTCGGCTATTGTCTAACAATCCCTTGCAGGTAGAGATTGAATTTTTGCGTTTGGATACCCATACGCCAAAAAACACGCCGCTGGAACATTTGGAGTTGTTTTATAAAGGTTTTGGGGAGGTAATGGACAATTATTACGATGGTATGATCATTACCGGTGCACCGGTAGAGTTGTTGGCGTTTGAAGAGGTTTCGTATTGGGAAGAGGTGAAGATGATTTTCGAATGGGCTAGAACGCATGTCACTTCCACGTTATACATATGCTGGGCGTCGCAGGCAGCGTTGTATCATTTTTACGACGTGAAGAAGGTACCGTTGGATAAGAAGCTGTTTGGTGTTTTCAAGCATACGGCGTTAGATAAAAGACACCCGTTATTCCGTGGTTTTGACGATGAGTTTCACATTCCGCATAGCCGTCACACCACACTTGCCGATGAAGACGTGGCCGTTGCTTCGGGAGTGGATGTCCTGGCAAGGTCTGCGGATGCAGGCATCGCAATCGCCGCATCGCGGGGCGGCCGCGAGTTTTACTTGACGGGGCATTCGGAGTACGCTCCGTTGACGCTCCACGAAGAATATACCCGCGATTTGGAAAAAGGGGCCTCGATTGCTATGCCGCAATATTATTATGCTGGAAACGATCCGAAAAACGGACCTATTGTCCGCTGGGCGGGCCATGCGAATCTGCTATTCAACAACTGGTTAAACTATTTCGTTTATCAGGAGACACCGTATGAGTTAGCGGAAATCGCCCGTTTAGGGGAAATTAAACCGCATGGGTAGCCCTCTTTAGGCAGAAACTACGCTGTTCGTTATCGCTGAATGGATTTTTTACGCACTGTCTTCAGGGGTTCTCTGATTTTAATGTAGACGTGCTTGATTTTCGTTTTTTCCGTTGATTTCTCTTCTACCTCAAAATATTTTTTTAGCGATTTGAATAACGGTGTGAGTTTCGAAAACCCATAAATCCTCGGGTCGAAATCGGGCTTTCGCTTATTAATCAGCCCACCTATTGCCGACAGCGGTGCCCATCCCCCCTCATCGGCCACGTCGTTGACTGTTGCCTTCAGTAGCTCAACGGTTTCATGGTCGATCAGTTCATGTATTTTTTCGCTACGATTTGATTGTTTTGGTAAATCCGTTGAGGCAATTTCCTTTCCGATAGGCATCCGTTCCGTGGGTTGTGGTTGGGTGCCAGTTTCGTTACCTAGGATTTCGATGTATATGAATTTGTCGCAGGCTGCGATGAATGGTTTTGGCGTCTTTTTTTCCCCGATACCGATTACCACCTTCCCCGATTCCCGGAGTCGTACGGCCAAGCGGGTAAAATCGCTGTCGCTTGATACGATGGTAAATCCGTCCACCTGATGGCTATGCAAGATGTCCATGGCGTCGATGATAAGGGCGGAGTCTGACGAATTCTTACCCGTGGTGTAGCTATATTGTTGTATTGGTGTGATGGCATGTGTAAGCAGCGGCTCTTTCCATCCCGCCACATGCGGTTTAGTCCAATCCGCATAGATTCGCTTAATGGAAGGAATGCCATACCGCTTCACTTCGTCTAAGATGTTCTCGATGGTCGAGCTAGACACATTGTCGGCATCGATCAGTACGGCTATTTTTAGGTCCATATAATTAAGAGGCGGATTAGTCTTTTCTTTTTTTCTCCGCCTGTTTCAGCTTTTTGTCAGCGCGTTTTTCCTTCAGGTTCTTAACCGCTGTTTTTTTGCTGCTTTCTTTTTTTGCTCCTTTGTCTTTAGCCATGGCCTTTCGTTTAATTTTTGGTAAGGTAGTGTTTTTAATCGGTAATCGCTATGAATTTCACGTTCGCGATAACTTATTGTGAATCTAGGATTTGTTGAAAAAAGATGGTGTTCATAAATTTATTCTTACCTTCGTCTGTAATTAATTACTTTATTCATTTAATATCCAAATGCCATGCAAGAAGGCAAAGTAAAATTTTTCAATGAAACCAAAGGTTTCGGTTTCATTACTCCCAATGACGGTGGACGTGAGGTTTTCGTTCACTCGTCGGGATTGATAGACCGTATCCGTGAAAACGATGATGTTTCATTTGAAGTCGCCCAAGGTCAAAAAGGCCCTAACGCAGTAAATGTGAAATTGATTTAAATCCATTTTTCAGATATTGTATTGACCATCCGGCGAAGACCGCCGGGTGGTTTTTTTGTAACAGACAATGATCATATGATCCGATCAAAGATAATTGCAACCGGCGCCTACATACCTACGGAAAGAATTCCAAACGAATATTTCTTGAATGCCACATTTTTCGAAGGTAATCAATCGATGGTTCGCAATGCAACGGAAACTGTTATCGATAAATTCAGCGCCATTACCGGCATCATGGAACGGCGCTATGCATCATCAGGCATCGCTGCTTCTGATATGGCAGTAATAGCGGCTCAGGAAGCGATTGCCAATGCGGGCATCGATCCCGAATCTATTGATCAGGTTATTGTAGCACACAATTATGGTGATATGAGCTATCCCGGGGCTCCTCGGGATGCGGTGCCTTCGCTTGCCTCCCGTGTTAAGCATAAGCTTGGTATCCATAACCCACGTTGTATCCCCTACGATATTATATTTGGTTGCCCGGGTTGGCTGCAAGCGGTTATTCAGGCCGATCTGGCCATGCGGTCTGGTATGGCGCATACGAGCCTTGTTATTGGGTCGGAGACCCTTTCTAGAGTGCTGGATCCTTCAGATCGTGACAGCATGATTTTTTCTGATGGTGCGGGCGCTTCTATCCTTCAGGTGAACTCGGAAGATGACAGTGGGATATTAAGTGTGGCAATGAGGTCGGATACAACGACAGCGGCAAGTTTTATCTTTTCGGGGGGGAGGAATGACATGGTCGATAGTGAACCTCGATTTATCAAAATGAACGGACGTAAGGTATACGAATACGTTCTTGATTATGTTCCCCGAGCCATGAAAGAATGTTTCGACCAGATCGGTGAGTCGATTTCAGCATTGAAAATGGTGTTTCTCCATCAAGCCAACGAGAAAATGGACCAGGCGATCATTAAACGATTTTATTCCCTATATGGTTTGGATCAATTTCCGGAAAATATCATGCCCATGAATATCGCATGGATGGGAAATAGTTCGGTAGCGACGATTCCTACATTACTTCACCAAGTGGTGCAGGGGCAATTAAAATCGTTCGAATTGAAAAAAGGCGACACTATTCTAATGGCTTCTGTTGGTGCAGGAATGAATATCAATGCACTGACGTACAGATGGTAAATGTGGTTTGTTTGGAGCGTATTATCGAGGATATGACGAGCTGAAACAAAAGCAGTTGTTGTTTGCAATCTTTATATTTTTACCGCTTCAGCCTTACATACAAGATGAGCAAACAAATTGCCACAGCGACAAAGAAACAAGTGATTCCAAACCTCCGGATCGACTTTCGGCCGGTTGCTGGAAGGAAGGGCCTACGACTATCCCGCGACAACAGGTAGATGCATACATAGCCGCTACCGAACAAACCGATGATGAAGAGCCAAACCAATTTCATGGAAATACAATATGCTTTTGCATGTCTGTCAAAAGTACGGAAAAGGTAACAAAGCAATTTCCGAGTCCTGCTTTTTTCCAAAATAATTGTAAATTAGAACAGCAAATACCTCATTGCCTATGTGCGCCTTCACAAAACGGTTTCTATTGTTGTGGTTGATGTCGTGGCAGTTCCATATGTCGAGTGCTTCGGCACAAGGGGATGCGGCGACGGATTTGAAACGGAGTCTCGGCCGGATTACCGATAGCATAGCTTACGTAGACGCTTTGAACCGGTTGGCGCTCATCTCATATGAGCAAAGTGCAGATACCACTTTTCGTTATGCTGTCCGCGCAAGGCAGATGGCCGACCGCCTCCACTACCAAAAAGGGAAAGCGGACGCGCTTAATAATCTTGGTGTGGTATATGACATTAAAGGGAACCAACAATTGGCGTTGAAGTATTACAATGACGCCCACTTGATCTATACCCAGATAGACGATTCAGTGAACGTTGTCCAAACCTTGATGAATATTGGCGGTGTTTATCAGCAGCTTGAGCGCGTTAACCGATCCCTTGCATATTTTGAGTCTGCACTTGACCTCGGATATGAGCTCTCAAACGACTCGATTTTGTCGCTGGTCATCTATAACTACCTTTTGCTTTTCCCTGAGCGTACTAACCAAGCGGAAATGAACCGTTATCTGCACGATGCCCGCAACATCGCCATCCATTATGAAGACACGCGTACGTTAATCGCACTCGATCATCTGGCGGCACAGGCACTGATCGACAACGGTGAACGGGAAGCCGGGTTAGCAGCGTGGGACAGTGTGATTAATCTCGCTATTGAAAAACGGCTTTATTACGTGAGCATGGACATGCTTATTGGTATTGGCGACTTACTGGCGCCCGACGACGCCCATGCAGCCGGCTACTATCGCACGGGACTGGACATTGCCACCAACCACAACTACCTTTTCTATAGTAGGGTAATGGCCCGCAAATTGTTTGACCTATACGCGGCCCGTGATGAGCCGCAGGAGGCAAGCCGATACAGCCGGCTGCTGGTCAAATTGTATGATGAGCAGGAGCGATTGGATAATACCGCAAATATCGATTACCTCGATTATGCCATTAAGGAGCAAGAGCTGGAACGGCTGGTGGAACGATCGCGTAGCCAGACCTTTTTTCTGTTGCTTGCTCTATTGGGATGTGTTATGGCCGCTGGCATTATCCTAGTTATCCGTCGTACACTGCGCGTGAGCAGACGGCTAAATGCACGTATTGTAGCGCAGAATTTAAACCTGCAGGAAACGTTGACTGCATTGGAACAAAGTCAAGCTGAAAACAGCCGAATGATGGGTGTTGTGGCGCATGACCTGCGGAACCCGATTGGAGCTATCAGCTCGGCGGCATCGATGCTGTTGGAAATGGGCAGCCCCTCGGCAGATGAACGCAAGATACTCGAATTAATCGGCAAATCGGCAACGGATTCCCTTGAACTCGTAACTGGTCTTCTAGAAGTAAATAAGGAACTGGCCGATATGCCGAAAGATCCGTTGGACCTCGATGAGCTCCTTCGTTATTGCGTAGCGCTGATGCAAAGCAAGGCTGCTGCGAAGCGGCAAAGCATCACATTACGCAGCCAGCCGGTGATCATCATGGCAAATCGCGAAAAGTTATGGCGTGTGGCCAGCAATCTTATTGCCAACGCCATCAAATTTAGTCCGCTAGGCGAGCAAATCGATGTATTACTCCATGTAAATCCGAATGATATACGCATATCAGTGAAAGATCGGGGAATCGGTATACCGGAGGACCTCCGCGCCAAGGTATTCGACATGTTTACCGAGGCAAGGCGGCCTGGTACGGACGGTGAGCAGCCATTTGGACTTGGGCTAGCTATATCCAAACAAATTGTAGAAGCACACGGTGGTCGCATCTGGTTCGAAAGTAATCAGAAGGGGAGAGGTACCACGTTTTTCGTGGAATTGCGACGCATCAATAAATTCTAGTAAAAAAGTATCTATAGATGCATAAAAATCCTTACCTTTGTCCCTCGTGAAATTTAGCGTACACTGCTACCAAACGAAATCCCAAAACCCGGAAACCTTTCCGATGTATGTTGCATTTCTGATTGTATTTGGCCCGTAGCGGGCTTTTTTTATGGCTTTAAGGCTCGAGACTAACGAACATAACAACAACACAATAACAACGAATGACGAATTACAGCAAGCTACCGGCGATCTTGTTACTGGAAGACGGAACGGTCTACCACGGTAAGGCGGCGGGAAAGATCGGTACCACCACCGGCGAAATCTGTTTTAACACCGGCACTACGGGTTATCAGGAAATCTTCACGGACCCCTCGTATTACGGTCAGATCATGGTTACCACCAATGCTCATATCGGAAACTATGGAATAGCCGATAATGAGTCGGAATCCAACCAAATCCAGATTGCTGGACTGGTTTGCAAGAACTACAGCGTAAACTACAGCCGCAACCAGGCGGATTCATCCATCCAGAAGTATTTCGAAGATGGCAACTTGGTGGGGATCTCCGATATCGATACACGGTCGCTTGTACGCCATATCCGAAACAAAGGAGCGATGAATGCTATCATTTCTTCGGAGGTATTGGATGTGGCCGAGTTGAAAAAGCAATTGGATAAAGTGCCTTCCATGGCGGGTTTGGAGCTCTCGTCGGTAGTAACCACCGAGGCTCCGTATTATTATGGTAATGAAGACGCTCCTTTGCGCTTGGCTGTGCTTGACCTCGGTATCAAGCGAAACATCCTACGCAATTTCGATGCACGCAAGGTGTATGCTAAGGTGTTTCCAGCCAAAACGTCGTTTTCGGAGATGGAAGCCTGGGGGGCGGATGGGTACTTCGTGTCTAATGGCCCCGGTGACCCCGCAGCAATGGATTATGCCGTGCAGACGATGAAAGATATCCTGGCATCAGACAAGCCGCTGTTCGGTATCTGCCTTGGCCACCAACTGTTGGCCTTGGCCAACGGGATACGCACCACAAAAATGTTCAACGGGCACCGCGGCATCAACCACCCAGTAAAAAACATTATCGAAAACCGGTGTGAAATTACCAGCCAGAACCACGGATTCGGGGTGGTGGCTGAAGATATCGAAAGGTCAGACAAAGTAGAAATCACCCATGTAAACCTCAACGACCAGTCCATTGAAGGCATACGCGTAAAAGGAAAGAACGCATTTTCGGTGCAATATCACCCTGAGTCTTCTCCGGGACCGCACGACTCACGTTACCTGTTTGACGAATTTGTAGAATTGATGGAAAATGGCAAGCCGGTATTGGCAAGCTAAGGTTTGGCAAATAGGGTAGAAAGGGCTATATTTGCCGTCATTATAATTATGGTGTAATATTTACACTAAGGGCTTTCGGTCAAGATGGCATACTAAGGACTAAAGACTAATATACTAAAGACTAAAATACATGAGTTTAATCATCGATGTACATGCGCGGCAGATATTGGATTCGCGCGGCAACCCCACCATCGAGGTGGACGTAACCACAGAAAACGGATTTGTAGGCCGCGCAGCGGTACCTTCGGGTGCTTCCACAGGGGTGCATGAGGCCGTGGAACTGCGGGACGGCGATAAGTCTACCTACCTCGGTAAAGGTGTGCTGAAAGCGGTTGAAAACGTAAACACCAAGATTGCAGATGCCCTGCAAGGCATTGATGTGTTTGAACAAAACGCCATCGATAAGGTGATGATCGATCTCGACGGCACCGAAAACAAAGGCAATCTGGGTGCCAATGCCATCCTAGGCGTTTCGTTGGCTGTTGCGAAGGCCGCAGCGCAGGAAAGCCGCCAGCCGCTCTACCGCTATATAGGTGGGGTGAACGCCAACACGCTACCCATCCCAATGATGAACATCATCAATGGTGGATCGCACTCGGATGCGCCTATCGCCTTTCAAGAGTTTATGATCATGCCCGCCGGTGCTCCCTCGTTTTCCGAAGCACTGCGATGGGGTACCGAAGTATTCCACAATCTTAAAAAGATCCTGCACGACAGGGGGCTTTCTACCGCTGTGGGCGACGAAGGTGGCTTCGCCCCTGCATTTGACGGTACGGAGGATGCCATCGAAACGATTCTAAAAGCTATCGAAGCAGCGGGTTACAAAGCGGGCAGCGATATCTACCTAGCGCTCGATTGCGCGTCGTCAGAATTCTACGAAGCCGGCAAATACGACTACAGCAAGTTTGAAGGCGACAAAGGTGCAGTGCGTACCAGTGAAGAGCAAGCCGCATACCTGGCTGAGCTTACAGCCAAGTATCCCATTATTTCCATTGAAGATGGCATGCAGGAAGATGATTGGGCCGGTTGGAAGCTGCTCACCGACAAGATCGGTGCTACCGTACAGTTGGTGGGTGACGACCTGTTTGTGACGAATACTAAGCGCCTGCAGCAGGGTATTGATACCCATACGGCCAATTCCATTCTCGTGAAGGTAAACCAGATCGGTTCGCTCACCGAGACCATCAATGCCGTGTCGTTGGCACAGACTAATGGCTACACTTCAGTGATGAGCCACCGGAGTGGCGAGACGGAGGACTACACCATTGCCGATTTGGCCGTAGCCCTCAATTGCGGACAGATAAAGACCGGTTCGGCATCGCGCTCCGACCGGATTGCCAAATACAACCAGTTGCTCCGCATTGAAGAGGAACTAGGTGGCAATGCACGGTTCTTGGGAAAGAACTTTAAGTTTGCCCGGTAGTTGCTAGTACCATAAAATTGAAGGGCTGTCTCAAGAAAGTAAATTGAGGCAGCCTTTTTTTTGCGGTATACACGGATTCGTAAATCCCTGTTTTTGCTTTTCAGAAATTTTACCTAAGTTTGTGTACATGGAACGTTTTCTGAGTGCTATACGCAATAAGTACCTCATCGCGATCACCGCATTCGTTGTATGGATGTTGTTTTTCGACCGACATGATATGGCTACCCAGTACAGCTATTATAGTCAGCTTAAAGGCCTTAAGGCCGAAAAGACGTTTTACACGACGGAGATAGATCGAATAACCAAAGCTATCCACGACCTAAACACCGACCCACAAGAGCAGCAACGCGTAGCCCGCGAACGCTACCAGATGAAGAAAGATAACGAAGATGTTTTCGTGATTGTGGAGAAAGAAGAGGAGTAGACGTAGGTCATTAGTCATTAGTCGTAAGTCGTAAGCTAAGAGGGGCCTTGCGACTGAAAAACTTACGACTTACGACTAAAAAAGAACTTACGACTTAAAACTTATAAGTAATCCCGGCACCCAGAACTTGCCTTACCTGCAAGGTCGGCCTTTCCGAACCGGGGATAAATACCCCACTTTCTTGGCGTGGAATAAGCGTATTGTCGTCGTAAATCAACTGTACGCCACCATTTACGGTAATATAGTCGTTAACCTTCATGAACAAATTGAATGTGTAATCTACATCCACATTCTGCGGATCTTCCAAGTAATTTGAATACAGCTTAAGGATATTCTCCACACTGACGTTTTCCATCAGGTCGGTTTTATAATATGCATCGAATGATGCACCAAATTCAAAACGGGATGTCGATCCGGGGTCCACACCAAAAGCGCCTTGTGCCGAGAGGTCATCGTTGGTTACAAAGATAAAACGGGCCGCGGCAGGTGAGAGATTGAACCGAAAATTATCCGACTCCTTGTAGGCAAAACCGGGACCGAAGCTAAGGTAAGCTGGAGCGAAGGCCGTTGAAATGAGGGTGCCGTTGTTGTCGGCATCGTACTGGAACCCGTCTGCAAACTGCGTATTGAAATTGAGGTAGAACGTGTACAACCACCGTTCTGCCGCTTCGTAGCCGAGCAGGCTGTTCAATACAATCCGGTCGTCATTTTTGCGCCAGCCAATCGACTTTTGTTTGGTAAGCCCGTAAGCGGCGATCACCTTGTTGTCCCAACTCCACTTGTTCCTCTTGTAATTGAAGTCGTAGTTGAAAATCAGGTTGGCGGCGAAAGAGTTGATGCCGCCAGCGGCCCAATTGGAAAAGGAACTCTGGTTGAGCAGCAGTGTGTTTTCACCCGAAATCCGCCAGGCTGTATCCGCCTCCGTTTCTTGTGCTTGAACATGCCAAACCATAATCACTGCTATGCAAAGCAAGGATAGTGTTTTTTTCATGATGATAAATCTGATGTGAGTTAAAATGCCCATCGAATGCAAAAGCGGTGCCAAAATACCTTTCTAACAACAACGTTCGTTAATCACAACGCTTGCAGATAAACCAAAATTAGCTAAGTTTGTGGAATGCGGATAACCCTGTTGTGTGTAGGTAAGACGGATGATTGCCAACTGGCTGCAATCATTGACAAATTCCAGCAGCGGCTGAAACATTATATTCCGTTCAGCATGGTTAGTATTCCGGATGTGAAAAATACGAAGCACTTGCGTTCGGATCAGCAGCGAACAAAGGAAGGGATAGCCATCCTCAAATACCTGTCGCCCGGTGATTATGTGGTATTGCTGGACGAGCGAGGCAAGGAATACCGTTCGGTCGACTTTGCCTCCTACCTCAATAAGCTGATGGTGGGCAGTATGCAACAGGTGGTGTTTGTGGTGGGTGGCCCTTATGGTTTCGATGAACCCATCTATGAACGAGCCAATAGCCGGATTTCGCTTTCAAAAATGACGTTTTCACACCAGATGGTCCGGTTGTTTTTTGTGGAGCAACTCTATCGGGCATTCACCATCCTGAAAGGGGAGCCGTATCACCACGAATGATCCTATAGCGGTTGTGAATTTGTGAAGCCGTGAGATTATCGTGTGTGGAAACAGCAGTGTTTTGGCATCTAAACAATATAACGTAGTACTTGTTATTTAATCAGCTCATGAATATACCCAAACGGAAATATCACTATAAAGGCGCTGATACTACCAGCGAAAGCCGCCTCTTCTGGATTATGGTCATTATCGGCTTGGCCCTTGCGGCAGCAATTATTTTTTTGCTATGATGGATGAATGGTTGACCTACAGTGTTTTAAGATTATTCATGGTTGTGGCTGCATGTGCTTTCGTGGGTCGCTCTAGCGGCGCCCTTGTTTGTCATGGTAAAATACAGGATCAGGTTTTTTAGGAAGTAATGCAGCTAACAGCCCATATCATCCGTCCAGACGATATGGGCCCGTTATCGTGGCGTTAGTTATTCCTCAGTCGTTTTCTTTTCTGGGGATTCCGCGTCTGCCTGTTCCGGAACTTCTTCATCAAACAACGGCAATTCCTTGATGATGCCGTACCACGTGATGATTTTTTTGATGTCGGAGCTATATACGCGAACCTCGTCGTGGCCCGGTGCTACCTCCCTGAAGAACTCACGGAGCGTTTTCCCGTCCGATTTGCTGTCGGGCACGCTGCCCTTGGCTTTCATGCGGTTCATGATATCCGTGAGTTTCAGATCTTCCTCGTCACCATACACAGTGATGTCTTCGAGCGTGGCCAGCTTGGTGGTAGCCAAATTGACCACCGATTTTATTTTCTGCTCATCGAGGGTTTCCAAAACGAAGCCGCTTTTGTTTTGTCCGACCAGCTTAAACAACCCCGGTTTTCCCGTTACGGATACAAGTGCTTTTAAATTCATGCGGTAGCGTCCTCCTCGATGATGTCTATACCCAAAATCTTGTCGCCTTGGCGAATTTCGTCGATTAGGTCGATATTTTCAACGACCCTGCCGAAACAAGTATGATTTCTATCGAGATGCGCTGTATTGTTGCGGCTGTGGCAGATAAAAAACTGCGAGCCGCCGGTATCACGACCACGGTGCGCCATTGAAAGTACGCCCCGATCATGGTACTGGTTGTCACCGTCCAGCTCACAATTGATGGAATATCCCGGTCCGCCGGCACCGGTACCCGTGGGATCGCCCCCCTGGATGACAAAATCGGGGATAACCCGGTGGAACGTTACGCCATCATAGTAGCCTGACTTGGCTAGCTTCAGGAAGTTGGCAACGGTGCCCGGGGCATCTGCATCGTAAAACTGAACGGTGAGGTCGCCTTTTTCGGTCTTGATAATTGCTTTGCTCATCTTTTTAAATTTGGAACGCAAACTTAGGAAAGCGAGTCAATAAAAACAAGCTTTAATTGCCCGGCTTATTCTGTCACCGTGGAACCGCCGTATTAACCGTCTAAGCGCTCATGGATGATGAAAGCGGACCAATGCGAATAAAGTTGCATATTTGAGCAACTTTATCTAAGTTTGGTTGTCGATGCGATAACCTTAACATACACCTATGGATAACTTATTACGTGTCACCATCAAAGCCTGGGCGGAAGCGGACCGCCCGAGGGAAAAACTTTTGGAACGGGGGCGACGTGCCCTCTCCGATGCGGAACTGCTGGCCATCTTGATTGGTAGTGGGTCGCGCGATGAATCTGCGGTGGAGCTTTGCAGGCGCATTCTGCACGACCGGGGCAATGACCTTAACGACCTGTCGCGACTTTCCGTGGCCGAACTATGCCGCTACAAGGGTATCGGCGAGGCCAAGGCAATCAGTATTGTAGCCGCGCTCGAACTCGGCCGACGCCGCAAAGAGCAAAAAGCCGAAGAGCGCCCCGTGCTCAATAGTAGCCAACGGGTTTACGACCACTTGGAGCATGTCTATCGGGATTTGCCTTACGAAGAATTCTGGGTGCTGTACCTTGGGGGTGGATGCCGATTCATTGCCAAACAACTGATTGGTAAAGGGGGCAATGATTTTACACCCGTCGATATCAAACAGGTATTGCGCCTCGCATTGGAATACCGCGCTACGGGCATTGTACTTACCCACAACCATCCTTCTGGCTCACTCAAGCCCAGTACAATGGATATGCAGCTGACCAAGAAACTGACCGAAGCTGCTATGCTGTTTGACCTGTCCATCAATGACCATGTTATCTTTACTAATGCCGGGTATTACAGCTTTCGGGATAGTGGGCTACTTTAGTCATCGATGTTTTTACGGAGATCGGTATATGATGGTCTGGTGTCAAGCAAATTTGAGAAACAAGAAAAAAAATCTAAGTTTGCACAAATTCCGAAATCAGGATGACTATATCATATACTTGGCTTAAAGACTTTATACAAACCGATCTTACACCAACGGAGCTCTCGGCAATCCTTACGGATATTGGGTTGGAAGTAGAATCGCTTGATGCGGTACAACGTGTGCCAGGCGGACTTGAAGGGTTGGTTGTTGGCGAAGTGCAAACCTGCCGGCCGCATCCCAATGCCGACCGCTTGAAAGTAACCACCGTAGCTATCGGGGCCGATGAACCGCTGCATATCGTTTGTGGCGCACCCAACGTGGCTGTAGGCCAGCGGGTAGTGGTGGCTACCGTGGGTACTACGGTATATCCCACCAACGGTGAACCTTTCAAAATCAACAAATCAAAAATCCGTGGCGAAGTATCGGAAGGCATGATCTGCGGCGAAGACGAAATTGGCCTCGGTACGATGCACGATGGTATTATGGTGCTCGCTGACGATGCCCCCATAGGTACGCCTGCCAAAACCTTTTTCGGACTGCAGGACGACTACGTTTTTGAGATTGGCCTCACCCCGAACCGTGCGGATGCAGCATCGCATCTTGGAGTGGCACGTGATGTAGCGGCCTTTTTACGCAGCAATTATCACCTGCCCGATGTGTCGGCATTCAAGGCCGGTGAAGCACAGCCACTGCCAGTTGCCGTGGAAGATGTAATTGCCTGTCCGCGATATACATCGCTGACAATCAGCGCTGTGAAAGTGGCTGAATCGCCGCAATGGCTCCAAGATCGGCTTATCGCTGTTGGCGTGCGGCCCATCAACAATGTAGTCGATGTAACGAACTATGTGCTTCATGAGTTGGGGCAGCCGCTGCATGCATTCGACGCGGAGCGGTTGGCTGGTAATCGGGTGATTGTACGTCGAGCCAAGTCCGGAGAGCCGTTTACCACGCTTGATGGTGTCGCGCGTAAGCTGGATGCGGAAGACCTCATGATCTGTGACGCTGAAAAACCCTTATGTATCGCCGGTGTATTCGGTGGTATGCATTCGGGGGTCACCGAAACGACCACCCGTATATTCTTGGAGAGTGCCTACTTCAACCCGGTATCGGTGCGCAAAACGGCTAAGCGGCATGGGCTCAAAACTGATGCATCGTTTCGTTTTGAGCGTGGTACCGATCCAAATATAACGGTATTGGCGTTAAAAAGGGCGGCGGTACTGATTGCCGAACTCACCGGTGGTCAGGTCTCCACTGCTGTATCTGACAACTATCCCAATCCGGTTCAGCCATTCACCTTTGACGTAAGGTATGCGGAGGTACGCCGGCTCATTGGGAAGGCCATCTCCGATAGCGAAATAAAAGCCATCATCGAGGCCCTTGGGATTATTGTGGTGGCGGATACCAACGGCACATTGACTGTACAAGTGCCACCTTACAAGGTAGACGTAACCCGTGAAGTGGATATTATCGAAGAAGTGCTTCGTATCTATGGGTATAACAATATCGAAATCGACAGACAGATCAAGGCTTCGCTCAATACATCGCCGAAGCCGGATAAGGAAGTGGTGCAGAACCAGGTGGCCGACCTGTTGATTGGCAATGGCTTCCGTGAGATTTTGTCCAATTCGTTGACCAAATTGGAATATGCAGATGATTCTAATTTTGCGGTACGCATCTTGAATCCACTAAGTGCCGATTTGGATACCATGCGGCAAAACCTCCTGTTTTCTGCGCTGGAAGTCATAGCATACAACCAAAAGCGGAAGCAATCGAACCTTAAGTTCTTCGAATTTGGTACCACCTATCGGCTTGATGGCGACAAGTACAGCGAGCGGCAACACCTGGCGCTGGCGGTAACTGGCAGCCGCTTACCTCAACAGTGGAATCACGTGGACAGGGCGGTGTCGTTTTACGATATGAAAGCAGCCGTGGATGCTATTTTACGTCGGTTGAATATTTCAGGTTGGCAGGAAACCGATGTGCCCGAGTCGCATTACGCGTATGGAGTGCGTTATGAGCGGGCCGGAAAAACCCTGGTTTCGTTCGGAGCAGTCAGTCGGTCGGCACTTACCAAAGTAGACGTAGCGGGGGATGTGTATTATGCGGATTTTGACTGGGGTGTAATGCTGAAAGCGATACGTAAAAATAAGATCACATACCGTGAAGTTGCCAAATATCCGGCTGTGAGACGCGACCTCTCGCTGCTGGTGGATGCCGAAGTCACTTTCGGCGTGTTGAAGGGGATTGCGGAGCGCACAGAGCGTAAGCTGCTTAGGGAGGTCTCCGTGTTTGACGTGTATAAAGGAGATAAGCTGCCTGCGGGAAAAAAATCTTATGCACTGCATTTCGTGCTGCAGGACGAGGAGAAAACCCTCAACGAGAAACAAATTGATGCGATTGTTAAAAAATTAATTATTAATTTTGAAAAAGAAGCCGGTGCAACGGTGAGGAAATAATTGCACGAGCGAGGTTAGTGGGAGTCTGCGTTTGTGAACAGCGGAACCATTGAAGGGCGATAAGCAAAGAATGCAACGATGTCATCATTATCGAAACAACTGACGGGTGTGGTGGAGAATACGCGTAAATTATTAGATTTATGCGGTTCTTTGCAAGCAGAGAACGATCTGCTGAAGTTGGAAGTGCAGTCGTTGAAAGTTGCGGTTGAGACAAGCACCGATAAGAACAAGCAGTTGGAAGAGAAAGTGAAAGCCCTTGCTGTAGCCCGTTCGCTTGATGAGGCCGAGGTGGACGAGGTGGGGATAAATGAAAAAATACTTGACACAAAACAAAAAATTAACGATTTTGTGCGGGAAATAGATAAGTGTATCGGGTTGCTCAAGTAGCATGAGATACGTGAAGTAGTGAATTAGCTCAAACATGGGAGAAATTTCCATTAAAATAAACATCGCGGACCGAATTTATCCATTGCGGGTAGACATGGCAGAAGAGGAGGTAATCCGGCGAGCGGCTAAATTGATAAACGACAGGATTAAAGAATTTCAGGAAAATTACGCTGTACGGGATAAGCAGGATTTATTATCGATGTGTGTACTTCATTATGCTACCGGAATGCTGAAAGCAGAACAGAAAACAAATGCGGATGACGTAGGCGTTGCCAAGGCAGTGGGGGAGCTGGACAGCATGTTGACTGAATTTTTTAACAAATAACGTTCTTATTAATAGGAATAGAGCTTTAACAACGAATTAACCGCAGTTAAATTCGGGTTTCACTATTTTAAACTTAACGCTTCAATATCACAAGGCGTAAACGAGATGTAGGCCATTTTGCGAAAGCCATCTGGTCAGGATCAATACGCTAAACCTGTGTAGATGAAGTTTATGATACATGAGACTCGATTTATTTAATTGCGGTTTTTTTATGCCATTTTTTGCGTTTCGCTATTTGTGCATTGCAAATAAGCCAACGGCAAAAGGAGAGAAAAGGATTGATGAACGAAGAGTAACGACGAATGATCTAAGGAGCAAAGATTAAGGATTTAAGAACAACAACTAAGGGTTATAAAGCGTAAACGGAGCATAGCGACGTTTCGAGCAACAAAGTAAACCGGGAAAACAACAACAAAAAAAACAAATAGCAAACAACAAACAAAACATGGATATCATATACATTATTATAGCTTTTGCGGTGGGGGTGGTTATTGGCCGCTTCGCACTGCGGATTTTATTTAAGCGGCAAGAGGTAGCTGCCCAAAACAAAGCCAAGAAGATACTCAAGGAAGCGGAACAGACCGGCGAGCACCTGAAGAAGCAACGCCAATTAGAGGCCAAAGAGAAATTCCTGCAGCTGAAAGCAGAGCACGAGAAGGAAACTAACCAGAAGAACAATAGCCTTAATCAGCGCGAAAACAGTATCCGGCAGAAGGAGCAGTCGCTCAATCAGAAGCTGGAAAACCTGAACCGTGAGAAACAAGAGGTAGAGAACCAGCGCAAGAACCTGGAGCGGCTTACGGAAATCAGCGAAAAGAAACAGAAGGAGGTCGAGCAGCTCAAGGCGCAACATATCAAACAATTGGAAACCATTGCCGGCCTTTCGGCCGAAGAAGCCAGTGCACAACTCATTGAAAACCTCAAAGAGGAGGCACGCTCCAAAGCCGTCATCCAAATTAAGGATATTGTAGACGAGGCCAAGCTTACCGCTACCAAGGAAGCCAAAAAAGTGGTCATCCAAACGATACAGCGCACAGCTACGGAGAGTGCCATCGAAAATACGGTGTCTATATTCAACATCGAAAATGATGAGATCAAGGGTCGTATTATTGGTCGCGAGGGCCGTAATATCCGTGCACTCGAAGCTGCCACTGGGGTAGAGATTATCGTTGATGATACACCCGAGGCTATCATCTTATCCGGGTTCGATCCGGTGCGTCGAGAAATCGCGCGGCTAGCGTTGCACCGCTTGGTAACAGATGGGCGTATACACCCTGCACGCATCGAGGAAGTGGTGGCGAAAACTAAAAAGCAGATTGAGGACGAGATTGTGGAGATTGGTGAGCGGACAGTTATCGATCTGGGCATCCATGGGCTTCACCCCGAATTAATCCGGATGGTAGGACGGATGCGTTACCGCTCGTCTTACGGACAGAACCTATTGCAGCACTCGCGTGAAGTTGCCAATTTTGCCGCTACGATGGCTTCTGAGCTGGGGCTCAATGTAAAGCTGGCGAAGCGTGCCGGATTGTTGCATGATATCGGTAAGGTACCTGATGATAACCCCGAGTTGCCGCACGCCATTCTCGGCATGCAATTGGCAGAAAAATACAAGGAGCACCCCGAGGTGTGTAATGCAATCGGTGCCCACCACGATGAGGTTGAGATGACTTCATTGATATCGCCGATTGTGCAAGCCTGCGATGCCATTTCAGGTGCACGACCCGGTGCGCGGCGGGAAGTCGTTGAAAACTATATTAAGCGGCTTAAGGAATTGGAGGAATTGGCGTTGTCGTATCCCGGCGTTGAGAAGACTTTTGCCATCCAAGCCGGTCGCGAATTACGTGTTGTGGTTGAAAGCGAGCGCGTATCCGACCAGGAAGCCGAGCTGCTGGCAGCAGACATATCGACCCGTATCCAGACGGAAATGACCTATCCAGGGCAGATTAAAGTAACTGTAATCCGTGAAACACGGTCAGTTTCCTATGCCAAATAGTTAAATGAGTTGATAGTTGACAATGGGCAATAGTTAACCTTTATTGTCAACTATCAATTATCAACTGTCCATTGTCAATTAGAAGATGTCAGCAGCTAAAAAAACGAAAAAGGGGAGGGAAGCACCAAAGCGACCGGTGGATGTGTATTTCGAGACATTTAATCGGCAATACCAGCATCCTGTTAACCGGGCAATCCAATGGATCGCCCTTCCAGTTTTTGCGTTCGGTATTCTGGGGTTGGTATGGATGATACCTTTTCCGGAGATCGCTTTCTTGAAAAAGTATGGTTATGACACTTTCGTAAACTGGGGGTCGTTTTTCATTGCGGGGCTTGTGTATTACTATCTTCGTTTAGCGCCGACCTTATCTTATGCGATGCTACTAACCATCGGGATATATAGCTTTTTCATTGTCCGATTGGAATATGTGGAGCAAGCCGGCGGGCCGGCAGTTTGGTCGGTATGTGCATGCTTGCTGTTGGCGTCGCTGCTCGTATTGTACCTTGGTAAAGGTATGGAAAGGGTTGCTGTTCCGTTCCGTAGTTTCCTCAAATTGTTGTTGATCGGGCCTATCTGGCTTTGGCATTTTGCGTTTAAAAAGTTAAACATACCTTACTGACCACATTAACCATACCGCTTGGTCAATGCCCCGAGCCCAGCTGTATAACCGTAAGCTGCAAATTGGAATTTGAGGTTATTGATATGCTGTAGGCGTTCTTCTTTCGACACCCGTTCCAAGATAAGCATCCTGCAATATGCTTCAATCAGTTTAAACCCGCGCGCTTCGCACAAGGTAATAGCGCGTTGGCTGATTTCAACCATGGCGTGGTTGGTGCTCGAATCATCTATTTGCAGTTGGAAAATAATATATAACAAGCGGTATGTGGAGTTATCGTGTGTGTTTAGTGAGAGTCGTTTGACGCGCGACAGCGCTTCGTCGACATCTCCATTCTCCCATAGGTAAAACGCTATAATCAGTGTTTCAATATCGATTTCAAACCGGTTTATCGGCGGCATTTTTTGGAACCGCTCATTGATTAGTTTTTGGTAGGGAAGGGCTACGGCTCTATTCCCAGATACCTTAATATAAAGATAAAGCAATATATCGATATGGAATGGTGCAGCCAGCGCCTTCGCCAGCGGCAACCGATATGGCAATGCATTCAATTCACGAACAACCTGTGGGTCAATGGCTCCCCCTTTGAAGCGTTGATACAGGTAAGACAGCAGTAGGAATGGGTTAATGGCAAAAGGCGCGTACGCTTCACGCGGCATGGCAGCCAACGGTTCGAGCTGCTTAAGTAGGGTTTCTTCGTCCCACTTCAACAAAGCGATGGTGGCGAGCTTGCTGCGTACGGAAATTTCGTGCTTTTCGGTCAGATCAAAATAGAGTAGTTTCTCCAAACTGGGCTCAAATTCGACTTGAAAACTAATGTAATGGAGCAGGTAGTCGATAAATGCCGTATCGTGGAGCGCTATATTTATTTTTTCCCGCACGGCTGTGTCGTATTTAGCAAGTCGGTGAAGGCCGTCGCAAATGAAGGTAATTATATCAAAGATGTCCTCCTCGATGAACGAGATATGGGCCAGCTCGTTGACTAGTTGTAAATCACCGGATTTGATTTGGAATAGCAGCAGCCATTTCAGCTGCGCGGTCTTCGACTTGTTGTCGAAATGTGATATGCTAATTGCATCGATCAGTTCTGTGGCATCCGTATGCGTGCTGAATAATTCGAGTGCAATGAAGTAATTCGCAATGATATCTGATTGAAATTGCACGACTGTGTGTTGCCGCAACTCAAGATCGCAATTTGTTTCGTGCAGCAATCCTGAATAGAGCAGGTCGTTGTAAGCCACCCGGTGCTGCCTGATGGCAGGGTAGGCTTGCTTTCTATTGATTTGTAACCTCCCATCTTGCTGTTCGATTACGAGTGATAGCTCTTCCAAAAGAGACTGTTTACCTAATGTATTTACACCATTGAACACTTTCTTTTTCAGGTATTGCGTAATGATGAGGTATTCTTTGAATGAGGTTATCTGATAAGGATCTACGTGGTCGCCAGCCAGTTCATAATAATATTGGAAAAACAACGGTGTATGGATGAGCCGTATATCTCGAGCTTTCTGCAAAGGGTATGCGCCGGATGACCCATTGATGTTTTGGGCTAACTGATGGAGTTCGGCATGAGTGAATGCAGGCATGCCAGAGGCTTCCCTTGCCTTCCTGCCATGCTGCATCGAAAACCACTGGGGATTGATAACCGTTTCTTTGAATAAGCTCTCGAACTTCAGCAACGATGCGGTGCGTAATATCAAGATGATACGAAACCAAGTAAATTGGGCGAAGTGGTTAACCATATCCATAAATTGGCAAATCACCATATGGAATTGCCTATCGGCCACCAAGTCACTGTGCAATTCATCGATGATGAGGTAGAAATTTCCCGGTGCTTCCGTACGGTGGTTTTCCATAAAAGCATCCAAGAGGTCGGTAGTTTCGAAGCCGAGGAGGTGTGCCAGCCAGCGGTTGCTATGATAACCGAACGCAGTGCCTTGAAGCAGTGACAGCCCGTTGATAAACAAGTAGATGTCGTTTGAAGAGTCGACGTGTATCTGGCCGATTTGTTTTTCCACCCAACGCGATATGCCGATTGTTTTTCCACAACCTACAGGGCCATGGAGGATGCCGGTGGTTGCACCGCTTTGGAGGAAGCGCTCAGCGAACTGACCGATGTATTCCCGGTCGATAGTCAAATGGTAAGGGATGCCACACTTATACTTGTTGCTCTGGATGTTGAAAAGGCTGATTTTTGTCGCGTTTAGTGAAATTTCGCCCCAGGTACGCTGTTGTGCCGTCTGTAGTTTGTTTTGTTCCAAATCGGTATAAAACACGTCCCAGCTTTCGAATCCGCAGTACTCGGCTAGCGCATTCAATGTATAAATGGAAGGTTGGTGTACCGATGAGGCGAACCCAAATACCCGTTTGAGTGTTGTTTCGCTCACACTTTTATTGGTAACACCCTTAATTTCGAGCGCCAGCCGATAGCAGTCCGCTGGTACGAGCTGTGTGATTTCTGCTTTCTTTAATACGAGCGTTTTTAACTTATTAAAATAAGCATGTAAATATGTCTTCATATGGAGATAGTAGATGTTATAACGACGACTGCTTCACGTTACCAACGGATTCGACTCACGTGGTGATCGTTTCTTCAGATCGTCGGCTGCTAAAAAGGCTGCATAGCTATATATGTTTTTCGTTCGTATCTGTTGTCGGCCGCTGCCCCTTTCATCCAACAGCGGATCTTTATCTTTTTTGCAACAGTGAAGGCTTTGGGCAAAAATATCATATTTCTTTTGTTTCCAAAAAAACTATTACAATGAATAATTTGAATGTATTTATATCCATCGACTGTTAAGTCCAGCAGTATACGGTTGTGATTGCTTCATGACTGGCGCTATTACATTCTTCCTCCCTATGGTCAAAAATTGCGTATTTAAAGGCTTTCTGTGTCAAATTTAAGGAAAATACACGGGAGTTTACGGCTTAATTTATTGCGTGAACGAAACGAATAACAGTCATTAAAATGAACACAGTGAACAAAGGTTTGGTGTAATGACCGAGTTATCTTTGCGTGTAAATCGGAAGGCCAGGCATGTGTCACACCGGAAAATAGACACTTCCGAAGAGCGAGGGCCGCTCTCCAGAAATGTCAAAACATCTACCGGAAGGATAGTTGCAATAACCGTACCGTTTTTATTTCGGCAATGTTTTTCCATGTAATACATTGTCTATCAGTAATTAACGGATTGGTTTGCCTGTCAGTGACCGATTCCAGTCTACTACGAAAAACATTGGTTGCCGCGGGGAACACAGCAGCGTGAGCGCGGCAACCGAACATATAACATCTATTGATAAACAATTTACGATTATAATCCCATAGCTAAATGGAAACATCTTCTACTTATCCGAAATTTTCTTTTTTGCGTTTTTTCTACACGCTCGTGCTCGTTCCGCTGTTGCTTGTTTCCCCGGGTTTGGTGGGGGATGTGATGGGGCAGGATCAAGTGAGGAAATACGCAAGCGACCAGAAATTTCACGGACAAGCATTGCTTGGCCTCTTACTTCCCGGAACCATTGATGGTGCGGGGAATGCAGTCGATCAGAATCCCAAGACACATTCTACGTTATCGGTTACTGCCGGAGTTCTCAATCAAATGTTGGCCACCCAATATTTGGATTTTGAGAAAACGGTTCCTGCGGGTACACCGGTTACGGTGAAATTAACACTCCCCGCATCTGCTCTAGGTTTGGTGGATAATTTCCGCATACAACCGTATACCAATTTGAATTATGGAGGCGGGGTTCTTGGCTTAGGTGACCATTGGCGGGCTGATGCTGCCGGAGCTGAATTTCAGGGGACGAATCTGCTGAATTTGTTATCCGGGAAAGGATCGGTTGAATTTACAATTACACCTACAGTCGCTTTTGAAGGCGTATGGATAGAAGTGGGGTCCGTTCTTGGCTTGGGTGTCAGCATGGATGTCTACCATGCCTATATTATGGAAGATGCTACTTTGCCTTGCGACGAGAAAGACGAGGCCATTGATGTTTTAACAGGTGTACGTGCCGGTACTATTGTTGGTGGAGTTGCCAATGCAACCGGATCGGTTACCGATCCCTGGGATATAATCGATGGTGATCCGGCTACCTATGGTTTGATGAGCACCGGTGTCGGCGTATTAAGTGAAGTGTTCCATACCACTATTTTCCAAACCGCTTCTCGGCCCAATCAAGTGGCCAAAGTGATTTTGCAAAACCCTGGTGGTGGCTTGTTGGATTTGGGCTTGTTGAACGGACTGGCGATTCAGCCCTATTTAGGGTCTACAGCCGTGGGTAGTCCGCTTAATAATTCGGCTTTGCTTTCGCTTCGCTTATTACCCGGGGCGAGTGACATCTTTGAACTAATTGTGCCCGTTGCAGGATCGTTTGACCGTATCGAAATTAAAATGGGTGGCGTAGCCGGCGTACTGAATGATTTACGCATATACGAAGTTAGTCGTTTACCTGAATTGCCTGTAGTGGGCGGACTAAATGCCGATGGAGTATTTTTGACTTGCATGGGCGCTCCTGCAGTCCTGAATGCTACAGCGCCAAACGGAAATACGATTAATTGGTATACTGTTCCTGAGGGCGGTACGGCGGTGACCGGCGCAACATTCACTACACCTCCAATTACAGGTCCCGTTACGTATTACGTATCTTCCCAGCCGGTTGGCTGTACCACGGAATCACCGCGGGTACCTGTGAATGTAAACGTGAACCCATTCCCGGTAATATCGTTGGAAGGACCATCGGTTTATTCCCTTCCAATCGGAAGCACCTTTAATTTACCCGCTGCGATTGCAGAGAATGAAGACGGAAGCAATGCTACCATTATATGGAAAGATCCTTCAGGTGGTACCATCAGCGGTTCGAGCATTACTTTGCCGAATACGATTGGAACGTATACCTATCGCGTCGAAGCAACAGGTAACGACGCTTCAGCTTGTACGAATTTCAAAACCATTACCATTACCACCTACGACCCCAATACTTGTCCGGAGGTTTATTTGAGACAGTATGCGACCAATGAAACGCATACCACCAGTAACCTGTTGGGTCTTGTTCAATTGGGTCAGGTGAATAATCCTGAAAGAGCACATGATGGAGGAATTAAATCTTATAGCGAACTAATCGAACCGGTTAACTTATTATCATTATTTGGTGAAACCACGCAAACCTTGTCTTGGGCTTCACCGGTTGCCGCAGGTACACCGGTAACCATTAAGCTGGCGAAAGACTATAGCGCGGCTTCGGTATTGGGCGGATTGTTCGTTGTGGGAGTAGATGCTGCCGGAAACGAAATAGGTCCACGCCTACAAGCTGCACCTCAAATTGCTGCGGCACTGAATGGGGTAAATGTCTTTGAATATACCTTTATCCCTGCCGATAGAGATGCCGTGGCGCAGCCTTATAAGGGTGTAAAAGTTATTCTTTCTGCGGTGCTTGATGTATTGCAAACGGCGCGGGTATACGATGCTTATTACCACAATACAGTCGATCAATTTGCTACTTGCCCCACCGATCCGGTACTGGATATATATGGTGGCTATGTATTGCCGATTGGCGGATTAAACGCGGCCACCGGCTTGTTGAATGTGGAGAATCCTGAATACGCAGTGGACGGCGATCCCACCCATTACGCAGAAATGATTAATGGGGTAGGTGCCCTCGCTTATAGTAAGTTGGACGTTACGTTTTCCAGCCCTGCTCTTTACGGGGACACCTTAAACATACGATTAGATAGACCAGGTGCTCCACTACTCGATTTAAGTGTGCTCAGTGGCATTAGAATACAACGATTCTTAGGCAATAAAGCCGTTGGTGAACCAATTTTGAACACTTCTACACTGCTTACACTTAATCTATTGGGCGGCGGAAGTAGCCAAGCTAATTTGACGCTGGTAGCCGACCAACCTTTCGACCGGGTACAGATTCTGTATGGAGGATTGGCGAGTGCGTTACAGAACTTACATGTATATGATATCCATGTAACAGCCAATACCTCGATAACCGGAGAGGACAAAGATGGGGATGGAAATAACTTGGGTACGATTGAAATCTGTGAGGGCGAGACGCTCACCCTGCCCGAAACAGATTGCGCTAAATTAGTATTATATACGGATGCCGCAGGGTCGACCCAAGTGAATCTGGATGATATCAAGGCTCTGACAGCTGGTACCTACACGTATTATATACAAGCACAGCGTTTTGGCTGCGATGTATTGGGCGAGAGGCGTCCGATTACGGTTGTGATCAACCCGTCTTCCGCTTCCTTGATTACCGGAATTGATGTAGCAGGTATTACTGATAATTGCGTAGACCCTGCGGGCAATGTGACCTTGACAGCACAGTTAAGCACGACTCCTGCTGATGTCACCTACCAGTGGTACAGTGATAATGCGGGTGCCCCGGTATTGATGGCGGGTGAGACGGCCAATGCGTTGACTCTATCTGCCGTTGCAGCAGGTACGCATACCTATTATGTAAGGATCACTGCTGATGGCTATTGCCCGGCGGCTCCTACTCCGGTTGCCTTCACGGTTAACCCTACTGCAACTGATCCTGATATCAATTTGAGCAGTACGATTTTCCAATGTATAGGCTTGGATGTCGTGTTGGCACCTACAAGCGCAACAGTAACCAATCCGATATTTAGGTGGTATACGGATGCTGCGAAAACAACACCAATATTGGATGGCGATAGCGATGGAGCTGTTACCTACGCTCTTGATGCCGCTACAGGTGTGTTGACCATTACAGGCTTAACCGATACGGATAGTCCTTATCAATATTACGTAACCGTTTCAGGAGATAACGCCTGCGAAAATGTGGTGGCAAAGGAAATTGAGGTAACCATCGGCGCTTCTTTGCCGCCGCCAACCTTTGTAGCAGCGGATATTACCTTATGTGGTCCCGGTGATGCAGTGTTTGAAGTGAATAACTCGGCCGGGGGATTAACGTATACGCTCTTTACGGATGCTACAGGATCAACAGTTGTTCCTGGAGCTGGAACTGCTTATACCATTTCCGGTACAACGATTACTATTGTGGGCGTTACGGGTGATGTAACGTATTATGTCGGGGCTTCAGGAGCCTGTGCGTCCGCGGACTTGGGTGAAATCAATATTACTGTCAATGATGTAGTACCTGCTGCCAATATTGATGTCAGTGGTACAGGTCCAATTTGTGCGGGTAGCTCAACGACTTTAACAGCGAGTTTAACTGGTGGTGTAAGTGTTACAAACCCGGTGTTTCATTGGTATAGCGATGCAGCCTTAACAAATAAGGTGCATACCGGTACAACATTCGATGTGGCGCCATTGACAACCACTGAGTATTATGTGACGGTATCTGGAGATGGGGTTTGTGAAAACTTAGCAGATCCCAAGATGGTGACGGTAATCGTTAATCCGGTTCCCCAAATTACCTTAAACGGTTCGGCTACGATTGGCGTATTTGTAGGCGATTCGTTTACCTTACCGGCCGTTACGGTTGATCCATCTGTGGGAACAACAGTGACCATTATGGAGACAACAGGAGGTGCGAATACCATTATAATTGATCCAACGTTACCGATTACTAAAGGTATAGGTACCTATACCTATTTGGTAACCGCTACCAATGGAACGTGTGAAAGCTCGGTGACCATTACGGTTTCCGTAGTGGACCCAGCGGAATGTCCGCCCGGCTTTAACCGGGTTTATAATGATGGTCAATCATTTGATACCAGCGTATTAGGGTCGATCAGTAATGAAACTGCAGCAGCTGATCAGGATCCGAGCACTTATTCGATACTGACCGAAGGAATCAACCTGCTGGGCCTACTGGGTGATAATTACCAAGACCTAGAGTGGACGGGTGATTTGATTCCTGCCGGAACGCCAGTAACCGTTAAATTAGGAAAGGACTTTAATTTGGTGGCTCTTGCGGGCGGTATCCGAGTGGTGGGCATTAACGCTGCCGACGGAGAAATCGGTACGCCAATACTAATTGATGGCAGCCTGGTGTCTGCATTAGGCGGAAACAATAATTTTGAATACACATTTACCCCGACACAAGATTACAAAGCGGTAAGGGTGTATGTAAATGGATTGGTATCCGTTGGACAAAATGCCCGTATTTACGGAGCCTATTACCATCAGGCAATTGATGCTGCCCATCCGGCGGTCTGTGAAGAAGAAGACGTCAGGGATGTAATTACTGGTATTGAGCCGGTATTGCTCGGTGGTTTGCTAGATGTGGCTACGACGTTGGTGAATGTCACCGCGCCTCAGAATGCAGTAGACAATGACCTTAATTCGTATACCACGTTGAAGAACGATGCAGGCGTGGACGCTTATGCCAAACTGGACATTGCTTTTGCAACCCCATCCTTAAATGGCGATACCTTGCAAATTATTGCTGGTATCCCGGGTACTGGCTTGCTAGATGCAACAGTGCTTGGAGGGATTCGTATCCAGCGATATTTAGGCAATGTGCCAGTAGGCGCACCGCTTGTGGGTACATCTACGCTATTGGAGGTCAATTTACTGCCAGGAAGCGCAGAACGCAACCTGATTATCTACGCACCTGTATCCGGTGCGTTCGATCGGATCAGAATACTTTATGGCGGTGTTGCAGACGTTGGGCTGTTAAGTGGTAAAGCGCTTCGTGTCTACGACGTGAGCCGCAAAGCCCCGACGAAAATCGTTGAAGATATTGATGGCGACTATAAAGTTACAATTTGTGAAGGAGGAACGATCTCATTCCCACCGGCAATGTGTAATACGACTTACCGAATCTACGATGCGATAGTTAGAGGGAATTTAATTGCGGAAGGACCTGATTTTGATGGAATCAGCTTACTTGACGGAGGAGTATATACACTTTATATCCAACCCGTACGGCAAGATTGTGAGTCCATGGACAGAACACCGTTCGAACTAACGGTTAATGCAGCGCCTGTGGCTCCCGTTGTCGAAGCGACCGAAGTATGCCAGACAGCGATAGCTGGAGATGTTGCTTACAATGTTACTGCCTTGGCGGGACATACATTGGTGTATTATGCTGACGCAACGACGACCACTGCGTTAACGGCAGTGCCGGTTGCGAACAGTGCGGTTGAGGGAACGACAACAGTTTATGTAAGTCAAATTAACAACACTACAGGTTGTGAAGGCGAGCGCGTGGCGGTAAGTATTACCGTTAAATCGGTACTTCCACCGGCATTGACAGTAATTGAACAAACGTTCTGCGAGATCGATATGGCTACAGTTGCCGACCTGAACACGGCCGGTGGAACGGGAGTTATCTGGTATGCTGCGGCTACTGGTGGATTGCCGCTTGACCCGGCCGCGGAACTGGTTGACGGCACGACCTACTACGCTGCCCAGGTTGTTGGCGGCTGCGAGAGCGTCACGCGCACGGAAGTCGACGTGATCATCACCGAAACGCCTGCACCTAACCTGACCGAACTCGAGCAGACCTTCTGCGAGATCGATATGGCTACGGTTGCCGACCTGAACACAAACGGTGGCACGGGCGTTATCTGGTACAGCGCTGCCACGGGTGGTACGCCGCTGTTGGATACCGACGCGCTTGCCGCGGGTGTTTACTACGCTGCCCAGGTTGCCGACGGTTGCGAGAGCGTTGACCGCATGGCGGTTACGGTGACCATCACCGAGACACCTGCACCTAACCTGACCGAACTCGAGCAGACCTTCTGCGAGATCGATAGGGCTACGGTTGCCGACCTGAACACGAACGGTGGCACGGGCGTTAT